>TARA_R110002051_G_scaffold13435_3_pt1 | contig 70804 bp, 64 predicted proteins | sample TARA_R110002051 | Tara Oceans TARA_R110002051 (sample SAMEA4397023) | marine metagenome | biome: Polar Biome; feature: [MES] marine water layer (ENVO:01000295) within the mesopelagic zone...; material: water (ENVO:00002006), including particulate matter (ENVO:01000060) such as......
TAGGACAGTGGGGGACTTTAGTCAATAGGCAATATAAGACTAAGAATTATTTTCATAATCATCTTCATCTTCGATATCGATTTTGATTTTCTACTTTATTACATCTTGACTCATTTTTTCGTCGGGTAGAGAGGATTCGAACCTCCGATCTCTGGTCCCCCAGACCAGCACTTTAACCGGACTAAGCTACTACCCGTTTTGTATTAAACAAATATATAAAATTGAATAAATTAATTAATGGCTAATCTTTAAAGCATCCTAGAAGTGTTAGCTCTACATTTTTTTTGTAACTTATAGTATTATTATTCAACTCAAATTACAAAAACCTCTTTATTATGAAGACATTATTAATTGTTTGTTTCTATTTGATGAGCGCTACACTCGGGATGGGTGATGGAGTAACTGACACTGAAAAAGCCAAAACCCTAGAAGGAGTTTGGGAATTAGTAAATCAGCAGATGTATGAAGATGATGTGGTGAGTGAGGTCATGGAAAATGAAAATGGGTACCGTCAGGTTAAAATGTATAGCAAGGGAAAAGTCATGTGGACACGTAACAATCCTGCAGACACAAATGAATGGTTTGGGTATGGAACTTATACTGTAAAGGATGGCATCTTAGAAGAACGTCTAGAGTATGCGTCGGGACCTATGATGAAAATCGTGGATACCACCCAAGTTTTCCGATTTGAACTTATTTTAGACCGTGATAGCTATCAGCAAATTTCATTTGATGCAAATGGCAATCGCTCACAAGGAGAAAGCTATGTTAGAATCGAGTAAGGACACGATAGCTAACAAAATAAAAGAGGGGATCCAGTTTGGGTCCCCTCTTTTGTTTATACAGTGCTAGCAGTCATCATTTGAACTGCTCGCCACAACTTAGATCGCCTAAAATCGATCTAGATTCATTACTTTATCCCAGGCTTTTACAAAATCTTTCACAAATTGTTCTTTTGCATCTTCGCAAGCATAGACCTCAGCAATAGCTCTTAACTCAGAGTTTGATCCAAAAATAAGATCTGCTCTTGTGCCAGTCCACGCTAATGCTCCTGATTTGCGGTTTCTTCCTTCAAAAACCTGCTCATCGTCTGACATCGCCTTCCAAGTATTACCTAAGTCTAATAAATTAACAAAGAAATCATTAGTTAGTGCCCCAGGTGTTTCTGTCATCACTCCATGTTGAGACTGACCAACATTAGCATCCATAGCCCGCATACCTGCGAGAAGCACACTCATTTCTGGTACAGAAAGCGTCATTAAGTTGGCTCGATCAATCAGTAATTCCTCAGCAGAGGCTCTTTGATTTTTCTTTAAATAATTTCTAAATCCGTCGGCAACAGGCTCAAGTATTGCAAAAGCCTCCACGTCAGTTTGCTCCTGTGTTGCATCTCCTCTACCTGGAGTAAATGGAACATTAACTGAATGGCCCGCATCTTTGGCCGCCTTTTCAACAGCTGCACAACCTCCTAAAACGATCAAATCTGCCATAGAAACTTGCTTGTCTCCGCTTTGAGCCTTGTTAAATGTACTTTGAATAGAAGTTAGAGTGTCTAAAACTTTAGCGAGTTCAGCAGGGTTATTTGCTTCCCAATTTTTTTGAGGCTCTAATCGTATACGACCTCCATTGGCTCCACCCCGCTTATCAGAGTCTCTATATGTAGACGCCGATGCCCATGCTGTGTTCACCAACTGAGAAACGGTAAGACCTGCATCAAACATTTTAGATTTAAGCGATGCAATATCTGCATCATTTATAAGAGTATGTGTAACATCTGGAATAGGATCTTGCCAAATAAGCTCTTCAGAAGGAACTTCTGGGCCTAGGTAACGAGATTTTGGTCCCATATCACGGTGTGTCAACTTGTACCACGCTTTCGCGAAAGCGTCTGCAAATTCATCTGGGTTTTCAAAAAACCTTTTAGATATTTTAGCATAAGCAGGGTCTTCTCTTAAGGAAAGGTCTGTAGTCAGCATCATAGGGGCATGACTTTTTGATGGGTCGTGTGCATCAGGCACTGTACCAGCTCCTCCTCCATTTACTGGTCTCCATTGATGTGCTCCAGCTGGGCTTTTTGTAAGTTCCCACTCAAAACCAAATAGATTTTCAAAAAAGTTATTACTCCACTTTGTTGGTGTTGTTGTCCAAGTTACTTCTAACCCACTAGTAATAGTGTCTCCAGCATTTCCAGTACCAAAGCTATTTTTCCATCCCATACTTTGCTCTTCAATACCAGCAGCAGCAGGCTCTCTTCCTACATATTTATCTGGATCAGCGGCACCATGGGTTTTCCCAAAGGTGTGTCCTCCAGCGATAAGAGCTACCGTTTCTTCATCATTCATTGCCATACGACCGAAAGTTTCTCTAATATCGTGTGCAGCTGCAATAGGATCTGGATTTCCGTTAGGCCCTTCTGGGTTTACATAAATAAGCCCCATTTGAACCGCTCCAAGCGGATTCTCTAATTCGCGGTCACCTGTATATCTTTTATCACCTAACCATTCGGTTTCTGCGCCCCAATAAATATCTTGTTCTGGCTCCCATACATCTTCCCTTCCTCCAGCAAAACCAAAAGTTTTAAAGTCCATTGATTCTAAGGCACAGTTTCCTGCCAAGATCATTAAATCTGCCCAGGATATTTTCTTTCCATATTTCTTTTTAACAGGCCATAAAAGTAAACGAGCCTTATCGAGGTTACCATTATCTGGCCAACTATTTAGTGGTGCAAAACGCTGCGTTCCAGTTCCAGCGCCTCCACGGCCATCTTTAATTCTGTAAGTACCAGCACTATGCCAAGCCATACGGATAAAGAAAGGACCGTAATGTCCAAAATCTGCTGGCCACCAATCTTGTGAATCTGTCATTAGATCATAGAGGTCTTTTTTGACCGCATCTAAATCTAAGCTCTTAAAGGCTGCTGTATAATCGAAGGTGTTTCCTAGAGGATCAGACTTTGGGGCATTTTGCCTTAGAATATTCAATTTCAGCTGGTTAGGCCACCAATCACTATTTGATGTACCACCACCGGCAGCTTGGTTAACGGCACCACCCATAAATGGGCACTTATTCATATCGCTATTTAATTCGCTCAATTTAGAATCCATGATTTCGGTTGTTTTTAACTGTTCACTCTCAAAATTACTTAATTATTAACGTCTTTTTAATAGTATTCAATATATTTAAATAACTATTCTATCGATAATATCTATCGAAGACATCTTCTATCTTATTCCATATTTAACTTTCCAAACAAGCTTTCATCTTCCGTCCAATCAAAACTTAACACTTCTTTTTTTTATACTTTTATCACTAGCAATATAAAGCACAGCTCTAGATCGTACCGCTTGCCTGTTTGTGACTTAATGCATTTTCGCGTAAGCAAAAAAGCACATTTAATAAGCTATGAAATGTCAAAAAGAATAAAGACCCACTTCGATATCGAATTTTTGGATCATGTAGCGATCCGGGTGAAGAATCTCAATCTTTCGGTGCAGTGGTATTCAGAAGTGCTAGGCCTCAAAAAAATGCAATTAGAGCAATGGGGAGCATTCCCTATATTTATGCTGGCTGGTAAATCAGGTATTGCCCTCTTTCCAGAGCGAGAACAGGAAAAAGCAAGTTCACTTGGGCATTCCAGAACCTGTGTTGACCATTTTGCCTTCCAAGTGACTATAGAAAATTATAACAAGGCAAAAACTACGTTTAATGATCTAAAGATCTCTTATGAGGAGCAGGATCATCATTATTTTCACTCTATTTATATTCAAGATCCAGATAACCACACTGTCGAATTAACTACTTTAGCAGTAGAACCAACTCCCTTTTATAAGGGCCAAATCTCTTAAAAACAAGACCATGGACAAAGCCTTGCAAACAATGATTGATAATATGCCTGAAAAAACAGGCAAGTCATTAGATCAATGGAAAACTCTGTTGAAGTCAAAATCTTTTGCAAAACATATGGAAGCGGTCAACTTCCTAAAGAAGGAATACAGTGTCACCCATGGTTTTGCAAATACAATTGTCACCTTATCCAAGGAAGATGATAATGAAACTCAAGATCTAGTAGCCGAGCAATACAATGGGAAAGAAGCGCTTATACCAATCTATGATCGTCTAATAAAATTGACCACAGCTTTCGGAGATGATGTAACAGTAACACCTAAAAAGACAAGTGTTAGTATCATTCGGAAAAAGCAATTTGCTTTGATAAAACCAGCGACCAAAACACGTATTGACCTCGGTTTAAAACTAAAGGACGTTCCTACTACAAATAGGCTTGAAAATTCAGGCCCATTCGTAGTATGTGCACCCATAGAGTTCGTTTAGAGTCGGTAGATGCTGTTGATGATCAACTTACCCAATGGCTGCGAGATGCATATAATAAAGCAACCTAAAAGAATAATCAAACTCTCTTAAGATGATCAGCTGCCTATGACCCCTATAATCGATAAATTAAAGTCTCTCATATCCACTGAATATGCAATCCAAGCTTCCGAAATAAAAGGCGTCGATGGCTATTCAAACGCTAATTATATCATCACCCAAGGTTCTGAAAAATTCATTTTTAAAACCTACCCATTCGAAACAGTGCTGCTTGACATTTTGGAAGCAGAAAATAAGGTGCTGAGTTTGTTGGCTCAGGATAATAAATCTTCCTACCCAGCACCCATCCCCTTTTTAAATGGGGAGTTGATCAAGGTCTTAACTGTCGACGGCGAGCAAAGTATTTGCCGGATGCTCACTTTTTTAGAGGGGGATTTTATTGGAAATGTAGCTCCCACAGTGGAATTGTTTCATTCATTGGGGACATTTCTTGCCAGAATGGATCTCCAATTGCAAAAGCTAGATAGCTATGTTTTAAGAGCAAGACAGTGGGAATGGGACCTTCAGTACTTTCAGTCGAACCAAAAATATATAAGCGACATCTCAGATGCCCGTGAGCGCAATTTGTTACGCTACTTCTTTCTGCAATATGAGGAAAAGGTGAGTCCGCTACTACCTAAATTGCGCAAGCAGCTTATTCACAACGATGCCAATGAGTGGAATATCCTCACCAAAAATGGCCGTCTTTCTGGGCTTATAGATTTTGGAGATCTCGCACATTCGTATTTGATCAATGAAGTTGCCATTGCAATCACCTATGCCTGTTACGACAAGGAAAATCCTTTAAAATGGGCCTCTATAGTACTTGCAGGCTATCAGGAAGTACTGCCATTGACAGCAGATGAGCTTTCGGTATTATACTATCTCATTGCCGCTCGACTGTGTACAAGCCTTTGTAATTCGGCACATTCGAAAAAAGTTGATCCAGAAAACACCTATGCTACGAGTAGCGAAAACCACGCAAGGCAGATGTTGTACAAATGGCTTCGTATTAACCCAATAGCTGCTGAAAATTTATTTAGAGAAACTGTTGGCTTGCCCCTTCACAAAACCCCTAGCCTAGTTGAAGCTGTACAAAAGAGGCATAAATACCTCTCGCCTATTTTGTCCATGAGTTATAGTAAACCTATACAGATGCTCGGTGCTGCCTTTCAATATATGTATGATGTAGAAGGCAACACCTTTCTTGATGCCTATAACAATATCCCACATGTAGGACATTCTCACCCTACCGTGGTGACAGCCGGCCAGAGACAAATGGCACAGCTCAATACAAATACACGTTATGTCTATCCAAAGCTGGCAGATTATGCAGAGCGTTTACTATCGACATTCCCAACGCATTTAAACAAGGTCTTTTTTGTGAATTCAGGAAGTGCCGCCAGCGATCTTGCGATTCGCATGGCGAAGGCGCATACCGGGCAAAGCACAATGATGGTTATGGAGCATGGGTATCACGGGAACACCCAACAGGGAATTGATATAAGTGATTATAAATTTAACAACCCAAAAGGGCAAGGGCAAAAGGAGTACATTCTTAAAACACCCATTCCTAACACCTATGGAGGGAAATACTCTGGAACAACTGCTGGAGCAATGTATGCACAAGAGGCAATCGAGCAAATAAGTCGCCATCCAGAGCCCATTGCTGCTTTTATCTCAGAACCTATAGTGGGTTGTGGCGGACAAGTTCCGCTTGCTCCTGGTTATTTGAAAGCGGTCTATCCAGCTATTAGGAATCAGGGAGGAATTTGTATTAGTGATGAGGTTCAAACAGGCTTTGGCCGATTGGGAACTCATTTCTGGGGCTATGAAGCCCATGATGTGATCCCAGATATGGTCATTCTAGGGAAACCTATGGGTAATGGCCATCCTTTAGGCGCAGTAGTTACTACTACCGCTATTGCAGAATCTTTTGGGAAGGGCGTTGAGTTTTTTAGCTCATTTGGAGGTAATCCTGTTTCCTGTGCAATTGGACAGGCGGTACTGGAGGTTATTGATGAAGAAGGATTGCAGGATAACGCCAAGGAGGTTGGAGCCCATTATATGTATCAATTAAAAAATCTTCAGAAGATATATCCTTGCATTGGAGATGTGCGGGGTTCTGGATTATTCATAGGCATTGAAATCATCAATGATAGCAACGGACAACCAGATACAAAGCTTGCTCAACATATTAAAAACGAATTGCGTGATCGCCATATCCTTATTAGCACAGATGGCCCACATGATAGCGTACTCAAGACCAAACCGCCTTTGTGTTTTACAAAAGATAATGCCTCAGAAGTGGTGGCAGCTATAGAAGTTATTTTGAAATCCTATACGAATGAAGTATCTTAAGACCTATGATCTATACCGCTAAATCCATTCGCACCTTTATAGGCACCAAAAACTACAAAGAATGTCGTGCATTTTATAAGGCCCTTGGCTTTTCTGAAATCGAACTTAGCCCAAACATGTGTCTTATTAAGGTTAATGATCAACTAGCTTTTTATTTGCAAGACGCTTATGAAAAGAAATGGATTGAGAACAGCATGATTTTCTTGGAAGTCGATGATGTAGAGGTGTGCGAACAAGATTTGAAAGATCGCCGACTGCCAGAAACTTTTGCAGGCGTGCGGCTCACAGATATAAAAAACCTTGAATGGGGAAGAGAGCTCTTTATGCATGATCCCAGCGGAGTCCTCTGGCATTTTGGAGAATTTAAGAAGCCTTGATAAAATGGTTACAGGAACTCATTTTTAAACAATCCTGTCTATCATACAAGTAATCCTGTCTGCCGAACAGGCAGGTTCTCGAAAGCGTACTATTTTCTTTAATTTAAAATATCTGTAAAAGGCAAAAAAGAAAGCCCTATTGCCAATAGATTATTTGTCATATGGAAGAAAAGTGGGTATTGAAATCCATAAGAAACTCGGATATACCCATAGATAAGTGCGCTGAATAATTGTGGTAAGGTGAGTATAGGAAGTAGTAAAAGATGTGTCCAACTTAGTTCATATTTTGTAATATGGACCCATGCAAAAAGGAGACAGATAGTGTAATAAATCCAACGAAAATTACTTGCCCAAAAACGAGTCAATCGCTCCTTAACTGTTGCTTCATTAACGATGAAAAATACGATTAGCCCTACAAATAAAGACGCTAGCACTCTAACTACAAAACTATCGTCTATCAAACTCATACTGGACTGAAACACCAGCTTGGTGAGGATGTAATAGCTTAGTACCACAGAAGATACTGTTAAATAGATAGGTTTAAATCGCAATGACAAACGAAAGGCAACTTCTTCTAAAAAGGGTAAAATAAAGGCGCCGACCAGCAAGAAAAAAAAAGGACTAAATCTGTCGGTCATTTTCACATTTTGAACGTTTTCAGGATCATATACAAAGGCGAAGAACAACACCACAGGAATAAGAAACAGGAACTTTAAAATAAACAAACCGATCGTGCCGTAGATTTTTTGCCTTACTGTTTTGTCATGCGTTATCTCAAGAGTGGGTGTTCTTATAAACTGGAGAATTTCTTGAAATAAGTTGCCGTAAAATCTAGGTTTGATTAATGGATATCTCATAGTCCCGTTTAGGAAGAGGACGAGAAAGCTCTTCATTTGTAACGAGAAGTCTCAAAAAAACCACTTACTTTATAGTCTTGCAAAACTACAAAACCTAATATATCCCTTCTCTTTTTTATGCTTTCCATACTTCATAAACCATATCCATTTTATCATAGCAAGGTTTTATTTACCGTGATTATATTGTTGACGATATCGCTGGCTAGTTTCACCTTTAGTTATGTTTTTGAACCCTTTGAAGTCAATAGAAGTGAACATAAGATGGATTATTTTTGGATCTGTATGATTCATGCAACCGTGCCCTTTGTGCTAGGTTTGATGTATTTTTCGGTGCTTAATTTATTTCAGAAAAACGAACAGAAATGGACCCTGGGGAAAGAAGCACTGCATCTTTCTATTTTCCTTTTTTTAGTTGGCCTTTCCAGTTATTTTGTACGTGTTTTTATTTACACTACAGCAGATAATATGTCCTTGAGATACCTTCTCGAGGAGCTGAAAAACACTTTTCTAATAGGAATTCTATTGATTGCGATTCTGCTTCCTCTTATACACGACCGTTTATTGAAAAAGTATGAATCTGCTGCCAAAACCATTGAGATTTCCGAGGGGATTGTGGCGCCAGTGGCATCCAAAATTACGATTCAATCTGCTTTGGCTTCAGAAAATTTTGAGCTAGACATTTCTTCTTTTGTGTATGCAAAGGTAGATGGAAACTATTCTGATATATACACTTTCGCGAAAGCGAGCCTTGAGAAAAAAATGGTGCGAACGTCTCTTAAAGAATTGGAACTCCAACTGAGTTCATACCCAAACATCATCAGAACTCACAGAGCCTACTTGGTAAACACAGATTACATCCAAACCGTCGAAGGTAATGCCCAAGGCTATGTTCTTCAGCTAAGCCATCTGGATGATAAGATCCCTGTGTCACGAGCTAAAATCACAGATTTTAATGCACATTTCTCTGACAGAGAGGCTTAATCCCGTGTTGTTCGTCACAAAGCTTTGTTCTTTATCACATGTCTTTTTGTGGACCGATGTTGCCTGCTATTTTTGATCCAAAAGAATAGCATATGCAAACAAGCACAAGAAGATATGACATAGATTGGTGGCGGGTGATTGCTATTATTGGCGTGTACCTTCATCATGTAGGCATGCCGTTTAATGGCGATGGTTTTCATATCATGAATTCCGAGTCTAGTAAATTATTGGATGATATTATGGTGTTTTTTGAACAATTCAGATTGCCATTACTCTTCATTATTTCTGGAGTTGGTACTATGTATGCCTTTTCAAAACGCTCTGTATGGCAGTTTGTAAAAGAACGCACTTATCGATTATTGATCCCGCTCATTTTTGGGGTATTTGTAATTGTCCCTCCTCAAACCTACTTTCAGTACAAGGAAAACTATACCTCCTATTGGGATGTCTATACCAACTTTTTTGACCATTTAGAAGCCAATCATTTGTGGTTTATTGAGAATCTATTCTATATATCGATTGCTGCCATTCCTATCATTATTTTCTTTAGATCAAAGAGGTCTGGAAGTTTAATGAGGATTTTGGATACGCTTACGCGAAATTGCTACGGAATGTTCCTTTTTGTACTCCCCTTGGTCGCAATTAAGATTATCACCAAGCATTATTATCCCGAAGACTCAAAGGACATCACCAATCTTTCGTCGACCTTGTTTTATGGGTATTTCTTCTTGATGGGTATTGTAATCACGGCTTCCACACAGATGTGGACGCAACTAAAAAAGCACAGAAAGTTCAATCTTATACTGGCGATTATAAGTGTGCTGCTTTTTTACACTTATTACTTTCTACCGCGGGACTTGGTAATTGCCAACATTGAGGCTCCGCTACGATGGAATTTGTGGTATGGAGTGAGCACTTTAGTGAGTTGGACGCTTATTTGTACAGCTTTGGGCTATGGGCAAGTATGGTTTCAAAAACCTTCGAGGGCATTGGTAAAAATGAATGAAGGCATTTATCCATTTTACATTTTACATCAAACGGCACTTATTATAGTGGGCTACTATTTACTGCCGTTATCTCTTTCCATAGGTGCTAAAATAGGACTTTTGATACTGATTAGCCTTCCAATAATTATTGTAATTTATTATGTGTTGATTTATCCATTTAAGGTAACAAGGATTTTGTTTGGAATGAAAAAGAAAGCTTAATACGTAAGATGTGTATCATAGTGAAGCTTAAGACGTATAATTATCGGAGGGTCTAGTTGAAATTCTAGATTCATAGTTTGAGCGCTTTCTTTAAAAAAACCAACCCATAAGTCACCCGCTTTATCGACAAAAAATATGATGAAATTCTTTAGAAATATAGGTTTCGATCTTATTTTAAAAAAACATATTCTGCAAAAACCTCCACTTGTAAGAAGACTGGTGAATCTGCTATAGCTGCAGCGATGGCAGGAAAGTATTTGTTGGCAAAAAGGATTAATTATGTGAAAAATAATGCAAATACAAAGGAATTTGATATATTCTTACATCATTTACCATCCCCTTAGATAATTTCGGTAAATTTATGCAGCATATAAGTTGTAATCGATTAATTAGTATTGCATAAATTTCAATTACCTACATTATTTCTCTTAGTATGCTTAAAAAAATTCCATTTCAAACAGATATAGAAGATATTCAATCTTTGTCTATTATTCCTACTATTTTAGATGTGATATGTGAATCCACTCAAATGGGTTTTGCTGCTATAGCAAGAGTCACAGAGGATACATGGATAACGTGTGGAGTTTTGGATAAACTTTCTTTTGGTCTTTCTGTGGGTGATGAATTAGACATTTCTACAACTTTTTGCAACCAAGTCCGCAAAACGGATCAAATTGTGGTAATAGATCATGTTGATACAGATAACACCTATGTAAATCACCCTATACCCAAACAATATGGTTTTCAAAGTTATATTTCGGTGCCTATTATAAAAAAAAATGGTGGATTTTTTGGTACGCTCTGTGCCTTAGATTTAAAGCCTAACAAAGTTAATAATGCGAAAGTAATTGATATGTTCAATATGTTTTCAGGCTTAATCTCTTCTCATTTAGACGTCGTTAAGACTATGAATAGCCAAGTTGATTTGATTAAAAAAAAGGAAGATGAACTTGAAAATTATAGTTTTATCACAAGCCATGATTTACAAGAACCTTTACGAAAAATTCAATTTCTAACAGATCTTTTAGAGCATAATGAAACTCGTAATTTATCCAAAAAAGGTAAAAAACTTTTTAATTCTATAAAGACATCTGCAACCAGAATGCGGAATATTGTTAATGACCTTTTGAAATATTCTCAAAATGCACCTAATCCTAATTTATTAGAAGATGTAAAAATGCATAAGCTTATTTTAAGAGTAGAATTTAGGCTCATTGAAATATTTAAACAGAATAATTCTAAATTAATCATCAACGATTTAGGAAAGCTACCTGTTCTGCCTTTGCAAATGGAACAATTATTTTTTAATCTTTTTTCTAACAGTCTTAAATTTAAACACCCCGAGAGAGATTTAGTAATCACTATCAATAGTACTATAGCTAGTGGTGCTAATTTTAATGTAGAAAAATTATTAAAAGATGTTGAATATTGTGAAATTGAAGTAACTGACAATGGTATAGGGTTCGATCCGATTTACAGTGAGAAAATCTTTAAAATGTTTCAATATTTAAAACATTCTGAGGACAACAAATCAACAGGGATGGGACTTGCCATCGCTAAAAGAATTGCGCATAATCATGAAGGTGAAATAATTGCTACAAGCATACCATATGTATCTACAACTATTAAAATATACATTCCAACCACGGTTTCGTATGCCAACTTAAATTGATTTGTATTTACCAAATCAATTATTTCTTATAAAACTAATCTCGCTGTGCACCTAAAAAAAAAGACTATGATAAGAATATTAACACTTATTTGTTCCCTTTGCTTTGTTACCAATATAAATGCCCAAGTAACTATTTCAACTAATGATTTTGAGATATTAGATAATACCACATGGAAAGGAACACTTACCTATATCGATTACCAATCAGGTAAGCCTACGGATGTTGCTACTACAATGCAAATTAGAGTATCAGATAAGATCATCGAACAGGATGTTCAATATGTTTGGGAACCTGATAAAAACGTAAAATCAAAAACGAAAGTCAAGAAAGATGGTAGGTTTTTAGGGAATCAAGAAGTGATCTCAAAAATTATAAAAGAAGATGGTTCCTTGCAAATAGTGACTACATCAAAAGGAAAGGATGACGGAAAGAAAGCGAGCTTATTTTATACATATATTTTTAATTCAGAGAATTATAAAGTCACCAAAGAAGTGCAGTTTGCTGATTCTGATGAACGTTTTATTAGAAATAGCTATACCTACACACGACTAAATTGAATTTAAGTTATATTTTTTTGAATTAGATTCAAACTAGGACTGAGCCAATGGAATTGAATTGAGAGTTTGACGAGAACTTAGAGCATTATACTTTTCACCTTCACGATATAAAAACAGCTGTACCGCTGAGAAGAATAACGTATGGATTACGATTACATAATTATTGGAAGTGGTTTTGGAGGATCCGTAAGTGCATTGCGTTTATCACAGAAAGGATATAAGGTCTTAGTAATCGAGAAAGGTAAATGGTATAAAGCCAAGGACTTTCCAAAAACAAACTGGAACTTCAAAAAATGGTTATGGATGCCATCTTTACGGTTTTTTGGGATTATGAAACTCTCTATTTTTAGGCATATTGCAATCATTTCAGGCACTGGTGTTGGAGGTGGTTCTTTAGTATATGCCAATACCCTCCCCACTCCAAAGTCGGCTTTTTTCAATTCCGGTAGTTGGGCAGATTTAAATGATTGGGAAACTGATTTGAAGCCCCACTATGATGAGGCCTTACGAATGTTGGGCGCTGTAAAAAATCCAAAATTGTTTGATGGAGATTTCGGGCTTAAAAAGGTATCGGAAGAATTAAACATCAAAGAGAAATTTGACACCACCCGCGTAGGGATATTTTTTGGTAAACCCAATGAAAGTCAAAAGGATCCTTATTTCAATGGGGAGGGACCAGATCGATCTGGTTGTATTTTTTGCGGAGCTTGTATGACTGGTTGCAGACATAATGCCAAGAACACCCTCGATAAAAATTACCTTTACCTTGCTCAAAAGAAGGGAACAGAAATACTTGCTGAAAATGAGGTATATGATGTGCAACCTATAGGCAACTCAGATGGTTCAGAAGGTTATATAGTGTCTGTAAAGAATAGTACTAAGTTTTTTAAGAAACATACTCAATTTAGAACTGCCGGGGTGATATTTTCTGGAGGTGTATTAGGCACAGTAAAATTAATGTTGCAGCTTCAAAAAAAGTCACTCCCTAATCTTTCTGATAAGCTGGGTGAGGACATACGTAGTAATAATGAGACCTTAATTAGTGTTTCTGGCTTGTATAAAGACAAAAACTATTCAAAGGGAATTGCTATTGGCAGTATTCTGGACACAGATGAAAATAGTCATCTTGAAATATGCAGATATGGAGAAGGATCAGATGCTTGGAAACTGGCACATTTACCATATGTAACTGGGTCAAATGTAGTCTCCCGACTTTCAAAAACGGTTATGAAGCTCCTTCGTCATCCCATTGCTTATTTTAAAATCTATTTTGTAAAGGGATGGGCTAAAAACACAGTGACCCTGCTCTTTATGCAAACACTTGACAGTACCTTAAAGTTTAAACGAAATGTTTTTGGAAAGATGACTTCATCTATAAGTTCAGGGAAGGCCCCTACTCCCTTTATTCCAGAATCGATCGAACTTGTAAAAGCATACAGCAAAGCGATAAACGGAGTGAGTACCTCCTTTGCTTTGGAAACATTAGCAGGAATACCTTCGACGGCTCATATATTAGGTGGAGCTGTAATGGGTAAAGATAGTTCAGTTGGTGTCATTGATAAGGACAACAAGGTTTTTGGTTATAAGAATATGTTTGTCATAGATGGGGCAATGATTTCAGCCAACCCAGGAGTAAATCCTTCTTTAACTATTACTGCCATCGCTGAAAGGGCTATGGAGAGAATTCCTAAAAAGTAGATAGAGATCAACATCATTTATTTATCTTTAGAAGCCAGCCGTTGTTTGAGAGGACATAGTCTTTAAAAGCTCTTCACTTGAATAACTAACAATGGTGCATAATACATTTAAATGGAACACAAAAAATTAGTACGATACGGACTTGCAATTTTAATCCTTGAAACCATCCTTATGGGATTGTGGTTTTATATTGAAAATCCCGAGTTAAAGGCTGCACTTAATGTTTTAAAAATCATTTTAATTTTAGCTGGTATTAATCTGATTTTAGCCCTTATATCTTATTTTATTAAAAAATCCCTCACAGTGTTATTTGTTGCAAATGCAATAATTACTCCGGTGATTTTTTATGCCTTATGGATAATGTGGTTCACCTATTACGCACCATACCCTAGTTAAGAATCAAAATGTAGTTTAACTTAATAATCCAAAAGTAGGCTCAACAAAAAAAGCCAACATAACTGTTGGCTTTTATAATTCTATTCACGCAATTTTCTTCTTTTAATCGTCTCCTTTTTTCGTAGAAAACTCAACGCCATCTTTATCTATACTTATAGATGTCCCTTCGCTTTCTTCAACTTTTGGTGCTTCAACTTCCTTTTCAATAATAACCGTTTTGGTTTCTTTTTCTCTACAACTCACAACAAAAATCATGGATACACATGCAAGAACTAAAATTACTTTTCTCATCGTTTCAAATTTTAAATTAATTATGGTGAAATATACCCCTTATTAATCCTGTAACATTACATCTATTTTTTATTTTGTTACATAATTACCTTTCGACAAATGTTTTAATTCTAAACCAATTTTAATAAAGAATATGGACAGTAATCTAAACCAATTAAAAGCGCAAGTGTACGACAAATGCGGATTGATAATAACGGATTATCAAGTGGAAAAGGAAAGTAAAGAATACGCGGCCTGTAGGTATAAATTGAATGGACGGGCAGTAATAAGCCGGAATTCTAAAATTACACCAAAAAAAATTGGCCAATTTGTATGCTTTTGGAAAAGAAACCCAATCGGAATAATCGCTCCTTTTGAAGCCTCTGAAAATTTTGATTTTTACATTGTGAACGCGAGAACTCCAAAAGAGTTTGGTCAGTTTGTTTTTCCGAAAACTGTTCTTATTGAAAGAGGAATTATCTCAACTTCTATAAAAGAAGGTAAACGAGCATTTAGAGTTTATCCGAAATGGGACATTGCCAAAAACAAACAGGCGATACGAACGCAAAATTGGCAACTAGCCTACTTTTATATAATAAACGAATCAACAAATTTTAATAAGGTTGCGGAATTATATAATACTGAACAAATCTAAGCAGGCATTACTAATAATAAAGTAATCATCCATTAACCAAGTCCCAAAATCATATTTCTCTTACTAATATCACCTTTCAACTTCGGCATTTAATTCGCCCATGATTTCAGCAAAGAGTTTACAGGACTTTAAACGATCCTCAACTGCATAAATCTTGGACTTGACTTTTTAGAGCCGAGATTAATCCAAATTTTTCGTGCGTCTTTTACATTAATTACTACGTAGTTTGCTCATAAAAAAATCACCAGAAGTAAGCTCCTCAAAATTAAAGACCTAGTTCATGAACAGGGCCTAAAAATGATTAACTTAGAAGTTGCTCATGCGATATCATTGACATTTGTCTAACCAACTAAAGTAATAATGCTAAATTCATCCAAACCAACACCAGCTTTTTGCCTACTTCTCGTGGCTCTAGGCTTACTTCTTGTATCCTGCAAAGAATCAAAACCTCAAGATAAAGGGCTAAAAGTAGAAGGCTTAACTGAACCCGTTGAAATCGTTAGAGACCAATGGGGGATTAATCATATCTACGCCAATAATCAAAAAGATCTCTTCTTTGCACAAGGCTATGCCGCAGCTAAAGACCGGTTATTTCAATTTGAAATCTGGAGGCGACAAGCCACGGGAACCGTTGCCGAAATTTTAGGGGAGCGCGAACTCAAACGAGATATTGGCACTCGACTTTTTAAATTTCGAGGAGATATGAATACAGAAATGAATCACTATCACGATGATGGGAAGGAAATCATAACTGCATATACTGCTGGAGTGAACGCCTACATTCAAGAAATTTTAAAAACTCCTGAAAAATTACCTATAGAATTTAAACTCTTAGATCTCAAGCCAGAAAAATGGACAGAAGACGTTGTGATATCTAGGCACCAAGGCTTATTAGGAAACATAGATGAAGAATTAGAAATTGGAAGAGCTGTAGCTAAAATAGGCGCAGAAGAAGTAAAGAAAATAACGTGGTTACATCCTAAAGATCCCGATATCAATTTGGATCCAAAAATTAATGGAGAATTGCTCGATGCTGATATTTTAGAACTGTATCATGCCTACCGCCAAACAGTAAAATTTCAATCGGAAGATGTTGTGCCAGCATACAGACATGCTGAGCAAGCGACCGCTCTTATGAGTATGAACGAAACAGAAAATGACTCCTTGGCCATAGGTAGTAATAACTGGGTAGTTAGTGGCGCACTTATGGAAGATGGCAACACTTATATGGCTAACGATCCGCATCGTCGAATTGCTGTGCCTTCCTTGAGATATATGACCCATTTAGTCGCCCCTGGCTGGAATGTAATTGGAGGTGGAGAACCAGAAATTCCTGGTATTTCTATTGGTCACAATGAATATGGTACTTGGGGATTAACCGTTTATGAAACCGACGGGGAAGATCTTTATGTGTATGAATTAAATCCTGAAAATCAAGACCAATATAAATACAAAGGCAAATGGGTGGATATGGAAGTGATTTCAGAAACCATCAAAGTTAAGGGACAGGATGATGTCAAGGTGGACTTAAGGTATACTCAACATGGACCTGTTGCCTACGTGGATAAGGAAAACAATACCGCATATGCAGTGCGCTGTGCGTGGTTAGAACCAGGAGGCTCTCCTTATTTGGCGTCATTACGAATGGATCAAGCCAAGACTTGGGAGGAATTTAGAGAAGCCTGTAATTATAGTCACATTCCTGGGGAAAATATGATTTGGGCCGACAAAGAAGGCAATATTGGTTGGCAAGCGGTTGGCATTGCTCCAATCAGAAATAATTACAGTGGCATGGTTCCAGTTCCTGGAGATGGAAGTTTTGAATGGGATGGCTACTTGCCTATTATTGAAAAGCCTCATGCTTATAATCCGGAGAAAGGCTTTATAGCAACTGCAAATCAAAATGTCACTCCAAAGGACTACATACATTGGAATGCCGTAGGTTTCACTTGGGCCGATCCTTATCGTGGAGACCGAGTCAATGAGGTTTTAAGTGCCGGTAAAAAAATGACGATGGAAGATATGAAAGACTTACAAGTAGACTATCTATCGATTCCTGCACGCACGCTAATGCCCTATTTAAAATCCAAAAGCCTATCTCCTAAAGCAACCAAAGCCTTTGAGTTAATGAAGGATTGGGATTATACATTAGAATCTAACTCCATTCCAGCAGCCATTTATGTGGCTTGGGAAAATGAGATTAAAGATTTAGGAGATGCTTACTTTATTCCAGAAGCAGTCCAGGAAATATTCTTAGGTCTTCAAATGTCTACCCTCATGAATTTTATAATTCATCCAGAAGGCAATTTTGATGGGGATGCCTTGCAGAATAGAGATCGATTTTTGAGGGATGCTTTTGAGAATGCTATTGTACAATTAGAAACTACTCTCGGTCCTGATATGAGCAAATGGCAGTATGGGCAAGAAAAATTTAAACATACTTACATGGCACATGCCCTTGGCGAAGTAGTGGATCCTGAAACTAAATCAAAACTAAATTTGGGTCCTTTACCAAGAGGCGGAAATTCTTATACCCCTGGTTCTACTGGCGGAAACAATAATCAAAGCAGTGGAGGATCATTTAGGATGATTGTAAACACTGGAGATTGGGATGCTGCTATTGGCACCAATGGCCCTGGGCAATCAGGGGACCCAGACAGTCCTTTTTACAGCAATTTATTTGAGCCTTGGGCAAAAGACCAATATTTTCCCGTGTATTACTCTCGAAAAAAAATTGATTCGGTTGCTGTGAAGACGTATGTATTACAGCCCAATTAGAAGAAACATGAAACTATACCCACAGTTTATAGGTGAAGAAATAAAAAGATGTGTTTCATTTATTCAAGTAATAACTGGACTGGGAATGACACAAATAGGGACAGATCGAAAAATGAAATCGCTTTTGCCAACTCCCTATTTTATTGTAAAATCCGTATTTTAGGGATGCCTGAAGACTCGTAAACAGCTGACAATTAATTCTTTTACTATGCTTAAAGTTTTAAATGTCTTCACGCTCAAGGCGAAAATACTCTAATCAATATTGAATTCGTTATGAAAAAAATAGATCGCAGAAAGGCTCTCAAAAATTTAACTGTTGGCATTGGTGGGGCTGCCTTACTAGCATCTCCGTTAAAAGGATTTGCCAATTCAGATGTCAAAAGCAAAACAATTCCTGTTAAGGCATTTGGAAACCCAGATATTGAAGAACCTATAACCGTGATCACTTTAGGAGCTGGCGGGAGAGGAAATGTATACGGCAATTACGGAATTCAATTTCCTAAAGAATTAAATATTGTGGGTGTTGCCGAACCTATTCCAATTAGAAATGAGCGCTATGCGCAAAAACACAATATCGCTGATGAAAACCGATTTGTGACTTGGGAACACGTTTTTGAACGTCCAAAATTTGCCGATGCAGTAATTATTTCGACCCCAGACGATTTACATTATGGCCCTTGTATGAAGGCGCTAGAAATGGGCTATGACATCTTATTAGAAAAACCAATTGCCCCTACAGAGAAAGAGTGTCTAGATATACTTTCACTAGCCAATAAAACCGGTAGAATTGTCGCTGTATGTCATGTATTAAGGTACGCACCTTATTTTATCAAACTGAGAGAAATGATTCAGTCGGGTTCAATAGGAGAATTAATAAGCATCCAACACTTAGAACCTATCCAACATATACATATGTCACACTCTTATGTAAGAGGAAACTGGCATAACTCAAAGAAGACAACCCCTATTATACTTGCCAAGTCTTGTCATGATTTGGACATTTTGAGATGGATGATAGGCACACCCTGTAAAAGCATCTCTGCATATGGTAGCTTAAAATGGTTTAAGGAAGCCAATGCTCCAGAGGGAAGTACAAACAGATGTACAGATGGCTGTGCAGTCGAATCTACCTGCCCTTACTCAGCTTTAAAAATCTATAATAAAGATAGTGGATGGACCTATGTATTTGATTTACCTGATGATAAGGAAAAACACTCTGAGTATATTTTAGAACAATTGAAAACTACAAATTATGGGCGCTGTGTTTATAAAATGGAAAATGATCAACCCGATCATTATGTGACCTCTATGGAGTTTGAAGGTGATGTCACTGCCAATTTTTCAATGGAAGCTTTTACTTCTTATCACGGACGAAGAACTCGAATCATGGGATCCCATGGAGACATCGTTGGAGATATGAATTCATTTACTCATACTGAATTCCTAACTGCTAAAGAGACGAAATGGGATGTTACCCTTGACGAAGGCTCCGATAAAGATAGTGGTCATGGCGGCGGAGATTGGAGATTAGTAACCGACTGGATTAAAGCTGTAAAGAATCAAGATTCAAATGTGTTAACCTCTACCATAGATGCATCTGTTGAGAGTCATGTAATGGGTTTCCGAGCAGAGAAAAGTAGAAAAACACAGCAAATTATTCCAATTGATTTAAAGTAGGATTTATGAACGCATGAGTGTTCCAAAATAATCAAACAATATCATCTACTTACAAACCTATTTCAACTTCATAAGGGAGTGTGATAATTCGCAATTTCGCGGAAGCACAATAGAAATGGTAGGTATACTAATAAATATAATCAACCCACTTCTAAAGAAAAATGCGATACTAAAGTGCATAAACACTATTGAGGACATTAACATTATCACCAGTGCTATAAATATCACTTGTCTTTACATTATTTTAGAGTGACTTTACATTTTGAAATCAATGGAACTGAACCAATGAAAATAGAAGCATTACATGACTTTCACGAGGAGGAATTTTCCAAAGAATGGGCAAAAAAATTCACTCCTACATCTGAAAGGCTGCGGTTATTTGAAACAATTATAAAGCACCTTCCAAAACCTAAAGAATCCTTTATTTCAATTTTAGAACTAGGAATAGGACCTGGATTTTTAGCAGAATATTTACTTCAAAATTTGACAGAGGTTAAGTACGAAGGATTGGATTATTCATCGTCTATGTTGGCCATAGCAGCCCAAAGAACGTCGGAGTATAAAGAACATATACATTTTACTCAGGCCGATCTCATTAAGGAAGAATGGACTGAAAAAATAAAGGTAGAACCTGAGGTAGTGGTGTCTACTTGGACATTGCACGATCTGTTTACCAAAGAAAATATCCTAGAAGTATATAAGGGAGTATATAAAATACTTCACAAAGGTGGGGTGTTCTTAAATGGCGATTTCATTAAGCCGGAATCTTCTACCTATGAATATGAAGGTGGAAGAATAAAACCCAGTGAACACATTCAATTACTTCAAGAAATCGGTTTCACAACTGCTATATGCATTGAAAAATTTGACACGAACGTTGAAAATCCAACGACAGCAAATAACTATGCCTGTTTTAAGGCTATTAAATAGGTCTCTGTTATTTATTGGCCTTAGTGCCTGACGCCACAGCTATATTTATAAGTCAACTCCTTGCTACCATTTTCGATTTACTGACTCCGTACTCTCAAGATTAAAAAGTTTTGGAACAAAGAAATTTCGCTGATGTCTGAAGGAATTGTGATGCTGTCAATGAGTACCCTAGCCTAATTAGGGACATACAATTTTTGATTAAAATTCGAATTTTTTTTATAAGAAAACTCACCAAGACAATTATTATGTAATAGCCGTGGTATCAAAATTTCTATTTTTCCGCTTACGCGAAAGTAAAAAAAAGAGTGACTAACAAAATTCAGGTTCTTTTGAATCACTTTTGACCCACTCAAAAATGTGTACTTTAGAGGAGATACTTAATTAAGGATGCAATCAGACATCCAATTAATAAAAATTACAGATGAAAAGACTCCTCTATTTTATTTTATTCCTAACTGTATTAAATGCATGTGGGGTCAAGGAAGAACAAACTGTTGAACTAAAAGTTATGTCGTATAATATTCGGCATGGGGTAGGTTTAGACACTGTATTGGATCTTTCAAGGGCTGCAGCAATTATTGCGTCACAAGCTCCAGATATTTGTGGATTACAGGAGGTTGATAATTTCTGTTTTCGGTCTGATAGTATTAGCCAAATTGACTATTTATCTCAACACACTAAGATGACAGGAACCTTCGGTAGGTTTATGGACTATCAAGGAGGTGCATACGGGATGGCGACCCTTTCGGCAAAACCTTTAATCTCAATCAAAGTTTTAGAGCTGCCAGATGCAAAATATGAACCGCGGTCATCTATAGTTCATGAAGTAGAAGTTGCTAAAAATTGTCAATTAGTTTTTGCCAACGTTCATTTTGACTGGATTGATGAAAAGGAAGGAATTGATATCCGGTTAAGTCAGGCTAAAGCCTTGGTACAATATGTAAATACTTTAAACAAAGCTGTTGTCATCACTGGGGATTTTAATTGTACCCCTGAGTCACCTACAATGCAGTATTTTTCTAATCAGGGTTTTACATTTGTAAATAAAGGTGTAGATAATTTGAGTTTTCAAGGCGAAAGCAAATCCGAAATTGACCATTTAATATTTCGCGAAAGCGAAAATGTAAAAATTAGGGAGAAAGGCGTGCAATTATTAAAGGAACCAGTTGTATCAGACCATCGGCCACTTATAGTTACGCTAGAAATAAGCTATGAATAAGGCACCCAAATACCTAATGACTTTCACCCATGAGATTCACATTCATATGATCGTTTTGAAATCTAACTAGTATCTTTATTTTTTTTAAGTCAATAGCCATTAATAAAATATAATTCTAGCTATAATAGAACGAGCCGTTAGAGAACTTTCACCCTAATCAATAACATACATGACAGGTTTTAATATTATTATGGTAATCGCCATTATCCTCTTTGCGAGGTTGGGTGTTCGTCTATTTTCTAAATGGAGAGAATTAAAAAAAGAGGATTCAGAAAAAGAGGATGATCAACTAAAATAGATTTTAGAATTTTATCCTGGTTCTTTTTCAGAGCCACTTTCAAGTTGAATTAAGCCTCTAAAGGCGTCATAAACGGTATTTCCTTCATACAGCACTTTGTACACTTCTCTAGAGATTGGCATGTCTACATTATAATCCTTGGCCAATTCCATTACTACTTTGGCTGTCTTTACCCCTTCGGCAACTTCATTCATTTCTTCGATGATTTGCTCCAAGCTTTTGCCTTGTCCGATTTGAAAACCGACGTGGTGGTTTCTACTTTTTGAACTCGAACAGGTAGCGACTAAATCTCCCATACCTGCAAGTCCGGCAAATGTTCTTCGTTTACCTCCCATTGCCGTTCCAAGACGGGTCAATTCTGATAAACCTCTGGTAATCAAAGCTGCTCTTGTATTATCTCCTGCATTGGCACCATCACCCATACCAGTGGCAATAGCCATAATATTTTTTAAAGCCCCTCCTAGTTCGCAACCTATCACATCATTATTGGTATATACTCTAAACAAGCCTGTACTGAACACCTGTTGTAATTGTCGTGCGATGGTCTTATCTACCATAGCGATAACCGCTGCGGCCGCCTGCCCTGAATGAATTTCCTTGGCGAGGTTTGGACCCGTTAAAACTCCGGCAGGATGGCCAGGCAATTCTTCTTCGATGATTTGGGTCATGCGCATCTTAGTATCTAATTCTAAACCTTTAGACAAGCTAACGATGGGCACCCATGGCCTGATATGAGGTTTTGCAGCACGTAAAACTTCTCTAAAATGTTGAGAGGGTATTCCCATTACAATCACATCGGCATTGCCTACAGTTTCTTCTATGGAACTTGATGCTTTTAGGTTTTTATGCAATTTGGCGCCGGGCAAATATCTGGAATTTGTATGCTCTTCATTTATTTCACGAACCGCATTTTCATTACGTGCCCATAAAGTGGCATTGCTATTTTTTGCAGTTAATGAGGCAACAGTTGTTCCCCATGATCCACCTCCAAGTATTCCAACGTTTAGTTTCATCTGCTTAATTTTCTAATTCGTTAACATATAAATTTCGAACATCTTCAATATGCTTATTGATGTCTTTTAATTTCCAAAGGGATGTATCTACCGGATCTAAAACAACAACTTCTATATGTGTTGGTTTGAACATGCTGGTCCCTTTAGGCATGGCCATGTATGCATTTTTAATCACAATTGGAATAATAGGAACACCTGCTTGTAAGGCTAAATGAAAGGCTCCCTTTTTAAAGGTTCCTAATTCTTTACTTCCACTTCTTGTTCCTTCTGGGGCGATTGCCACTGAAATACCATTACGAAGCGCTTCAACAGCAGGTTTCATGGCTTCAATTGCCTTGGTTTTATCTGAGCGATCTACATAAATAGCACCTAATGCTTTAAAGATAGGACCAACTGGAGTTCGCTCCAATTCCTTTTTGGCAATACCTGTAAAGTCATGACGAATCAATTTCATAACGATAAAGAAATCGGCAGCAGATTGGTGATTAAAGCAGAATACCGCAGGTCTAATTTCTTCTAAGTTGTGTTTTCCTTTGACGGCAATGTCTAAACCTGCCATTTTAGAACCTAAGTCTCCGATACTTGAAAAAGTAGTATTGGCAGCTTCTTGCCTTGACATTGTCATTGCGCCTTTGAGCAGTCCCTTGAGGGTAGATGGATAAATACTAGCCGCTGCCATTGCTGTTCGAAACCCATTCACAACTGGTTTCCCGACGGGTTCCTCGAATCTCAAAATAGGCCAACCATTTTCGAAGGCCATTTGTGATAATTTTTGATCTGGATTAGTAGCTACTGGGTGGCCAACAAGTTTTAGTAAAGGTAAATCTTCGATGCTATCTGTGTAAAAGTAACTTTTAGATAAATCTGTGGTATTGCTTTTTGCAAATTTCCTGGCGGCTCTTGCTTTCCCTTCTCCCCAACACATTTCAGCAACTCGACCAGTAAAATTACCATTGCGCAATTCCATTTCCGTTGCGTAAATATCTTTAATTCCCAGAGCCTTAGCGATAGGTTCAATTTGATATGTAGTAGCTGCAGATATTATTACAACCTTATGCCCTTTTGACAAATGCTTCTCAATGAGATCACGAGATTCAGGATAAATGGTCTCTTCTAAATAATCTGTAAATACTTGTTCTCCTAGGTTGACAAAGTCAGATTCTGAAATCCCTTTTACACCGAGGGCAGCGATTTTGGTAAGCACTTCAAAATCTCTATTTCCTGCAGCAAAAATAAGTGCCGTAGCAAACTGAGTTAAATATTCCTTTGTTGTTGTTTTTCCGCTAAACAAACGAGTCGTCATAAATTTCTTTGCAGAAAAATCATTGATGAGCGTTCTATCCATATCAAAAAATGCTGTGATATGAGGGCCTTCTTCGGATGCTTCTATATTATGAACTTCTCTATTAGCAGATTCAGGTACTCGTACTTCCTCTGTAGGCGAATCTTTTAATCCTTTATTATCTTGAGCAATCTCTAACTGTTTTAAATAAAACAGTCGCTCTGATAAATCCTCCAATTGATTTTTCCAATCCTCGAGACCATCGTAATCGAGCGCTCTTTCATTAGGTACCAAATTTGCGTTTTTAGCAAAACGAAGAGCATTTAGCAGAAAAGGTTTTGACACACTATCTAGGCGGGTAATTTTAGATTGCCAATGCAACTCTTTCCCTTTAAACATAGCTAATTCGAGAAACTCCTTATCAATAAACTCATCATCTGTATCCCAACTATTAAGCGTATGACACACTACCTTATCGGCTTCTAGGTAGGACAATAGAATTGCCCTTGAAACAAATAAATCTTGTTTTTTCAATATAGCCGTTATATCCCCTTTAGGATCTGCGAGGAGGGTTCTCCAGTTTTTATCAAATCGGATAAGTTCTGCTTCAATTTCGCTACTAAATTTTGGTTTATTTGTGTAGAAAAACTCAAATTTAAACAAGTTACGAAGCCTCATAATTTCCTCCCAGAAATGAGTAATTCGGTTGGCCGAGGTATCATCTTTTATTTTCACCAAAGCCATTTCAATAAATGCTTGGTGGTATAAATGACCAGATGCCATATTTGCATAATATGTAGCCGGAAGATATTCTGTAGCCACTAAACTATACTGGGCTCGTTGTCCGGCTCTACTCTTTTGAACTATTCTCGCCCCTTGTAATAGATTTAATGCGGTTTGTATAGTAACGCCAATCTTATTGCCACGATCAATAAGTACATCTTCCTTTTTTTGACCTATGTAGGCCATAAGTTTATTCACTTTAAATTCAATTTCCTTTTTTGTTAAGGCAAAATCATTTAACAAGGTATGGCAGACTAATGAAACGGTAGTAACTGGTGTGATTGCATTTGTTTTATGGATAAGTTCAAAAGCAAAACGAGGTAAGGTGTTTTTGTCGGCATAACTATCTTCTTCCATTTCAGGAATAATAGCTTGTTGGTCTTCATCTATTTCAACAGGATCCCCAAATCGAATAGCAGCACGACCATAGTCATTCCCTAACTTTTTTATATAATTGACCGCTTCTTTAAGACCTTCGGCTTTTTTCTCCTGGCCTTTCCCTTCCTCCGTCATTTCTTTGACATCTGGAATTAGGTCGTACACGATGGAAACTGGCACATATTTTATACTTCGCGCACTTTGTTGTTCCCCTTCTTTGATATATTTTAGAATCCCCATTTGAGGATATACAATTTTTCCAGTCCTAGAGCGAGTACCTTCAATATTCCATGTCAGGTGATCCCCTGCATCGATGATTGTAGATATATAATGACGTAAGGCTGCTTTATAAATTAAATCATCTTTAAAACTGCGTCGAATAAATATGAGGCCCGCGTTATTTCCCAATTGTTTTAAGCCTGGAAAAGCCAAATTACTTCCACCAAAAGAATAAGGTATTGGCATTCCGTAACGTGCTAAAGTCGAAATTAAAACCAAGGTATCTAAATAGGTTTTATGCGTCATGATAAAGGCCACAGAATTCCTCTGCATTAATTTCATCAAAGCCTTAATACCCTTTGGGTCGACGTCAATCTTATCGCTATATGCTCTCGAGAGTATATAATCAAAACCTTTAACCGACATTAACTTGGCCATTGGATGCTGTTGTGCATACAGTTCTTTAATACAAAGTGCACCCTGTTTTTTTACATCTTTAAGATCTAAATCCTGCTCTAATGCGATTTGCTTTAAAGCTTCTTGAAATTTATGATGCTCAATTATATGATCCATAACTTAGTATTATACGACTGGCGCAATTGATTTTTTTGTTTTTAATGCCTTTCTCGCTTTTACCCAAAATTTCGGATAAAGAAAGCGCTCCATATTGGAACCAACATTCCTTAGCTTCATGCCTTGAATATTGGCACTAAGCATATTTGCTGTAACAAGTAATACGCTAACATTTGCGCCCATTCCAGAATGACTTCCAAATACTTCGATATTCTTAATGTCTTTTCTAGAGGTTTCTGCTTCCATACAATGTTTCCATGGCACTAAACCGTCAGTCTTCGTATAAATACAAGTGACAGGTACATCTGGAATTGGCTCTAGTTCAGCCAAAAACCTTTCATTTCTTTCCTTTAAGGATTTTCCTCTAAAAAATTCTAACAAGCCATATACAGGAGTTTTCATATCCATAACCCCCCAAATTGGAGAACCTATGGTTAAGATTTGTTCCACCTGATCTGGATGTCTATTCGCCATTATTTTAGCAAAAATACCACCTCCACTCCAGCCTACTATACTTACTTTTTGACCGTGTTTTTGATAGATATCATGCAATTTTTCTTCCAACCTCGGGATATAATGTGACTTTACCATATTAAAACCTAGGTCCCATTTGTAGGTTGTAAAACCTAAAGAAGTTAAATACTTTCTTACAAAGGATGTTGAATAATCATCACCTAAATAAGGTGGAATTAGTAATACGGGATTCCCATTGCTTTTTATACGTTTTGGTATAAAAGGATATATACAATAGATAGAAGACCACTCTAACAAGGATCTTGTTTCCATAAACATATTAAATAATGGTGGCTGTGGAATTTTTTTATTAATAAGGGTAATTTCCTTTCTAAAACGCTTTACTATCGAATTCGTGTATTTATATTCTTCTTTACTATGTCCGCTCGAAATCGATAAGGCAATTTGCTCTAAAATCTTTACTAGGGTAATATAATTTCTACTCGACCCTAATTCTTCACATACCAAAATTGTTTCTGAGAGAAGTTGTTCAATAATTTCATGCTCATCGTGATCAATAGTATTAATGAGAATCTCGATCTCCTTTTCAAAAGGGTGATCTTGAATTTGTTCATTAACTAGCACTTTAGCGTTTTTCAATGACATGCCATTTAAAACACCTAAGGCTACAGCCAAGCGTGAAAATATTCGATATATAATTTGGGTTTCTTCCATTCTTATTTTTAATCTTGTGTATGTAACCTCAACCAACTAATCACTTCTTGCTTTACTTCATCAGCGTTGGTTTCATTTAACATTTCGTGTCTTCCACCTTCATATAATTTAAAGGTTAAATCATTCATTCCACGACGTTCATACTGTTTTGCAACACGGCTAACACCTTTTCCCATTTCGCCCACAGGGTCTTTATCTCCAGAAAAAATAAGAATAGGTAAATCCTCTGGGGTGGAATGAAACGCTTTTGGTTTATTTAATTGTTTAGAATTTTTAATGATATCCAGAAAAACACCTAATGAAAAATCTTCAATGCGGTAAGGATCTTTTTCAAATAAATCAACTTGCTCCTCATCGCTACTGATCCAGTCAAGTTTGGTTCTATTTGGTTTGAATTTTTTATTGAATTCACCAAAAAAGAATGATTTCAAAAATTCATTGGCACGCGCTCTTCCTCTAAATGTTGTCACAGCAGTTGCTGTTACAAGTCCAATATTTCCTAGTCCCTTTATAAAGCTTGCAGTTCCCGATAAAATAAGAGCGTCTAATTCTGCCCCATATTGGGTTACATATTTTCGACTTAAAAGAGATCCCATACTATGTCCAAACAAAATAAATTTTGAATTTGGATATTCTGATCTCATCAAATTTGATAAGGCATGCATATCTTCTACACAATCATCAAAGTATTCTGTCCCATCATAATAACCAAATAAGCGTTTCATTTCAGCTGTTTTACCATGAGCACGATGATCATTGGCATAAACCGAATAACCTTCTTCTTGTAATAGATGAGCAATATGATTATATCGACCAGCGTGTTCCCCTAATCCGTGGGCAATTTGTACTACCCCTTTGAAAGGTACATTTGGGTTAACGTCCCATTTATAATAACAAATGGATTCTCCATCCAAGGATTTGATGATATCAGTCTTATAGTGCATTCCTTATCTTTCTATAAACGCGGATAACAACTTGAGCAGCTTTGATTTGCCAGTAGCGGTCCCAGTTAATTTTATGCGTCCTTGTATTTTTAATTCGTCTAGCAGAAGTTTTCCTTTATAGAGTGCATAAAGGTTTTCATCTTCAATTTCGATTAATACTTTTGGCTCTAAATTCTTCTTTTTCTTAATGACCGCAACCACCTTAGAAAGGTCTAATTCCCAACTATCGGTTCTATCTCCTACCCCAACTTGAATTTGATAAACGCCTTTAAATTCTTTAACCGTTTTCGGATTATCCTTTAGAAATTTTTTCAAGGCAGTAAAAAACGGTGTGCTTCTACATTTTACTCTATCTGTCGATTTAGGCGAAGATTTACTTTTTCCTAAATTTTTAATTTTGTCTTCCAGTTCATTTGCCGATTCTCTGATATATTTAGAAAACACATCAGCATCAGGCATCGTCTTGGCATCTGATGTTGTTGTGATGCTAACTTGTCCGTTATAACTAAATGCTGCTATAATGAGACCAAAGCCATCGACTACAGGGGTCAGTCCAAAAATTGAAACGACCTTATGTCCATTTAGATACAAGAGACCTCTTGGTCCCGGGACATTGGTAATAGTTACATTGAAAGGAGGCCTATGGAGATCTTTAATATTGTATTTGCTATATAACCCAGCAGCTAAATTTGCCAGTCCAAAAGGAACTACATCGGCCATTTTGGCTAGTGTTTTTGCTCCCATAGTATTGTGCCTAGATTTCCCTAACATGGTTTGTTCTTGGATATATTCTAATCGCTCTAAAGGATCTTCAATATGAGTCGCCAATTGAATCATCATATTAGCAATCTGGTTATTCATACCAGTGCTATTTTCTGTTCGAATTGATATTGGTACGTTAGCCACCAAAGGATGTAATGGCAATTTTTCTTTTTCAACTAAATAACGTCGAATAGCACCCGCGCAAATAGCCAAAATAACATCGTTAATACTTCCACCCATTATCTTTCTTAGCGCATTTATACGATCAAATGATAAAATTGCCGTTCCCCAAGTTCTTTTTGCAGAAATGGAACCATTGAAAATGGTTATTGGCACAGGGAATTTGGTGGAGCTAAATTCCTTTTGGATACTCAATTTTTTCGCAGCTTTACTCTTTATAAAGCTATAGGCAGTTTCTGCAACCGTCTTGGGAATCTTAAAAGGATTTTTAAAAAATTCATACCCGCTTTTTAACAATAAACTTAGTTCATCTGGTAAGGGTTCAGGGTTGAATGGTTTTGGCTTTGAACGCTTTTTTTGCTTTCCGTTGTCATCGCTATCGTATAAAACACCCATGATGCCAACTCCTGAACTCCCGTCAATCATTACATGATGAACTTTGGTAACAATAGCTACAGATCCTTTGGGCACTTGAGCGATTTCATCAATTCCTTCAATAAAATGAACAGACCACAGAGGTCGTCGCAAGTCTAAGGGAGCACTAAATATTGTGGAGGTAAGATTTCTTAAGGTCTTCCAGTTTGAAGGATCCGGCAATTTAATGCGATTTAAATGAAGGTCAATATCAAAATTTGGATCATCAACCCAATATGGATAATCTAAATTCATAGGCACATTCAATAACCGCTGTCTAAATTTAGGAATCAAATGTAATTTTGAAGCAACAATTTCTTTAAAATCCTCAAATTTTAGGGAACCTTCAACGATGTTTAAGGATGCAATATGCATCGGACTTGTAGGTGACTCTGCATACAAAAATGCAGCATCAGAACCCGAAACCTGTTGGATTGAGGCATCGAATGCATCTTGCATAATGTCCTTTAAATCAATTTTATTTGCCATTAATTACTCGTTTTTTACTTATTGTTCAAACAACTTGCATTGTGAGCCTATTTTTAAACATAAAACCACAGTATAATAGTTGCTAATTTTAGTTCTTGCAAGATACGTTATTTTCACATATGCTATGCGTGCATAGTATATGAACTTTAGGTCGAATTGCATTTCAATATACTGACTCTAAAAAGACTTATAATTCTCTATTTTGATATTCTTTGCTTTTAAATCAAACATGAGATTAAACAATCCAAAGAATGCCCTATTCATATAGATAAAATGTCGAGATCCTCTATTAGCATTCATGTTGCTAGATCTCGTACTTTTAAAGTAGCGTTCACCAATAGCTGAAATTTTTTCAAAGAAACCTGGATCTGAAAAATCGAAAGTATCTTCCCTAAATGGCTGTGTAAAAAAGCTTAGCACATCATGAAACATATTAGAAAAGAAGTCAATCTCTTCTGGAGTATCGTTCTTTCTCAAAATCTCTAATTCCAACAACTTCATTTTAAATAATGCTGCATCTTCTAATACATCCAGATCAAACAACTCAAAATAGGGATTATAAAAATCCTCGGGTATGGTTTTCATGCACCCAAAATCTATGGCTATTAATTGACCTTGAGGTGATACTAAGAAATTTCCCGGATGCGGATCTGCATGTACTTTCTTAAGCCTATGAATTTGATATAGGTAAAAATCCCACAAGGCCTGACCTAAGGTATTAGCTAGGTCTTGATTGTTATTAATAGCGGTGAATTCTGAAAGATGAAGACCTTCCATCCAGTCCATAGTTATAATCTGTCGCGAAGACAAATCCTCATAATAGTTTGGAAATTTCAAATTAGGTATATGGTTACATGCAAGAACAACCTCTTTACTCTGCTCAATCTCGAGTAGGTAATTAGTTTCTTCTAATAATTTCCCTTCAACTTCCTTAAAATATACCTCAGAATGCTCGCCTTTGATATTAAACATCTTCATCGCTATTGGCTTCACCATAGCTAAATCCGACAAAATACTATCTGCTACTCCAGGGTATTGAATTTTAATCGCCAGTGTCTTGCCGTTTTTAGAAGCTCGGTGCACTTGCCCAATACTTGCCGCATTCTCGGCTTCTGAATTAAAGCTTTCAAAAATCTCATTAGGAAATTTACCTAAAGATTTTTTAAAAGTCTTCATCACTAAAGGAGCTGATAATGGCGGAACAGAAAACTGTGACAATGAAAATTTATCTACATAGGCTTGAGGCAAGATATTCTTCTCCATGCTTAACATTTGCGCTAGTTTGAGCGCACTACCCTTTAAGTCTTTTAAACTATCATAGATATCTGTAGCATTAGATTCATCCAATCTCCCTTTGGCGTCGGCTTCAGAGTTTACCATCTTATCGCCATAATATTTTAAATAATTCACACCAACCTTGGCGCCTGTTTGCACCAATTTTGATGCGCGCTGAATTTTTGTGATTGGAATATTTTTTAGTGTTTTCATAACTTCAGAATTCTGCTACTGCACTTTCTCTTTATATAAAAACTTGGCTAAATCAATAATATTTTGGAGCGATTTAGTATCCAATAATTCCAAACTTGTATTTATGGATTTTTCAATAAAAATATCTGTCTTTTCAAAGGCCTCAGAAGTATCATCTAACCAAAATTTTATGGTGAACAACATTTGGATCCATGCAGATTCCTTGATCGTCTTTTTTTGAATATTCTCTATGCTATCCACATTTAAATGCAAAGTCTCCAAATTTAACTCATCGATAAAGGCCGTAAAGCTTTTCTTGAACAATGAGAAAACCGACAATGCCTTCAGTTGGTTTTCGAATCCTTTTAAATTCAATTTCACATATTCTTGGTTGAGTGCTAAATTTTCAAAAAACGTATAATACAAGCTTAGCAACTTATCTTTTTTACTAAAGTTTTGATATTCTGGAGTTTGCTTTAAAATGATTAATGAATTTTCAAATAGGACATTATAAATTGCCTTTTCAACCTCTTTAAAAGATGGGAAATGCTCATAAAATTGAAGGTCTTCAAACTGATGTAGCTGTGCAAAATCTTGAACATCGGTAGGCTTTGACTGATATTCAACAACGTATTCCATATAATACGTTATTATCTCTGAAGCTGAAATTTTACTGTTCTTAGTCATTAAGCCATATTTAAGCTTAAAAGTACAAAATGTACTCGGTTAAACTTTCAACTATAAAACAAAAAAAAACCAAGCTATACTTAAAGTATAACTTGGTTTTACTACTAACCAATTCTATAATTTATTATGAAGTTATGCGATGAGCTTGCTAAACTTCTTTTTAGTCAAAACAACATGTTTTTTTACACCCACTAAGGCATCAAAAACGATATCTTGTTGCGTTGCTGCTAATGATAAGCTTCCTTTTAAAGCTTTGTTAGCAACGGTTTGCCATTGTTCTGCAACTATAATTCCTTCAGAAACAACTTCTTCAGTAGTATTAAGTGCATATCCATTAGCAGTTTTCAAAGTGCTTTTGGTCTTATTCAGTGCGTTAACTACCATTTTCTTAGGTGCGTTTAACATTGATTTGTTTGTACTCATATCTTGATATTTTATACGTTAAATCTTATTATTTCTTTACCTCAACTTTTACCTCAGCAACTTTAGCGATAATTTCCTTTTTTACTTCAGTAGCTGTCTTAGTTACTGTTGCTTTAGGAGCTGCCTTTGTTTCTTTAGATGTAGTTGCTTTTTTAGCAGTTACTTTCGTAGGTGCAGCTTTTGCGACAGTTTTAGTAGCTTTTGCCTTTGTTGCAGTTGCTTTTTTAGCTACTGTTTTCTTTGATGCAGCTTTAGAAACTGTTTTCGTTGCAATTGCTTTTGTTGCAGTTGCTTTTTTAGCAGCTGTTTTCTTTGGTGCAGCTTTAGAAACTGTCTTTGTTGCTTTTGCCTTTGTTGCAGTTGCTTTTTTAGCAGCTGTTTTCTTTGGTGCAGCCTTAGAAACTGTTTTTGTTGCTTTTGCCTTTGTTGCAGTTGCTTTTGTTGCAGTCGCTTTTTTAGCTACTGTTTTCTTATTAGCAACCTTCTTAGTTACTTTAGCTTTAGGAGTAGATTTAGCTTCTTCAATGATAGCCTCTCCTCTATTAATAATTTTTGAAGCCTGCTCTAAAACACCTCCTTTTACATCATTAAATTTAGCCATTCCCATGTTTTTCAAATCTTCAGTCGCTTTTTCAGCTTTCTGAACCATTGGGTTTTCAGATACTTTTTCAGAAATATCTTCTACGATTCCGGCAACCTTTCTACTTACTGGATTGTTAATTGCCATATCCTTAGCCTTTTCAACTAATTCAGCATCATATCCAACTAAGTCTTTCATTTTTTCAGTCCCAGCAATAAATTGACCTTTCACAGTTTCAGCTGTATCAAAAATCATATTGATTTGTTGCTCTCTTACTTTCTCTGACTTCTTGATTAACTTAGAAGCTAATTTTTGCCATTTTTCACCATTGTCAATTGTTGTGTTAATTGCAGATAATGAAGCATTAAATAAACTATTGTTTACTTTTTTTGCAACATTTGGTTTATTAACCTTTTTTGCTGCTGTTTTTGTTTTAGTTGCCATAATATATTGTTGTTATGTTATTGTTATTTTTAAATCTGGTACAAACATACAATCAGTGAGTTACAAATGAGTTGCACTTCCGAAAGCGTACCTTTTAATACTATTAGAATTTTGGTAAAAACTTAATTGCCTTTCCTTTTACAGTTTCTAAGCTGTTAAAAACAAAATCTTGTTTTTTTGCTGAAGCCTTTAATCCCTTCTTTATTAGTTTAGAAGAAATCTCAACACCTTTTTCAGTTAAGTTAATGGTCTTCATCACTACTTTTTCTGTGGTGTTTAATGCTATATCATTTGCTTTAGTTACTAATCCTAAAGCTTTGTTTGCAGTAACATCGATAATCGTAGTTTGCTTTCTTTTAGTGGTAGTTGCCATAATTATATAGTGTTTTAATGAGCGATTTATTAATTTATGGTGCAAACATAGAATCGATCAGTTACAAATGAGTTGCAAAAGCTATTTTAGAAGGAAGTAAAGTGATAAAAATGAGAGGAATGAAGGGAAGAACCCTTATTAAATAGCCTTTAAGACGCAAGAATAATAAAACTGTTTTTTACAAAAAATATTCTTAGTGAATACTTTCAATCTCCTTTAGCAAGTTTTTAGTCGTTGGTAATGGGTCAATTCCATATTCCTGGTCTAAAACATCTGCACATTTCTGATAAGCCCTGATAGCTTGTGGTCTATTTCCTTTAAGAATATAAGCTTGCATCTGTAAACGATAGGCATCTTCCCAAGTATTGTCTATAGCAATAGCACATTGGGCTAATCGGATGCTTTCCAAAGGGTTTTCAGTTAAGGTAATTTCAGCTAGAATCACATAAGCCCCTAAAATGAGGATTTGAGTTTTTTCACGCTCTTCAGACGACCAATCTTCAAAAACGCGATTTGGTAAGTACACTCCTTTGTATAAAGCTATAGCCGATTTATAAGCTGCCTTAGAAACTGAAACATCTTCACCATAGGCTTCATTACCAATAATAATATATTGTTCTAGAGCGTCAACATCTATCCACACCATATCGATGTTTAATTGATAACTCACCCCTTGTCGGATCAAAAATGTTGGCTCTGTTCTAGAAGGCCTGTTTGGTTCCAGAACCTTATTTACACCATGCAAGGCTACTTTAAAATCACGATCATCTCCATCTTCCCACAACTGCTCCATAATTTTTTCTTTATGAAGTGCGTGGCGCTGTCTATTAGAAATCAAATATTGCAGTAATTGAACGGTTTTATCTCTCCCCCATTCTTTAGAACTAACCTTCTCATTTTCGCGCCACAAATTAAACTGTCCCAAGGTTTGAATACGAATTTTCGCATTTGCATGAAATTGCTCTAGTTTTACTAGCTTGTCTTGAAGGTGACTCATTTAAGGTTTACTTCTTTTTGGATGTAGTTGCTTTTTTGGTGGTACTCGCCTTTTTCGTTGTTTTAGAAGAAGGGCTTGTTTTCGCCGGTTTGCTCATGGCATCTACCTTTGCATTTAACTTCTTCATCTCATCCCCTAAAGCCGAAATAGAATCTTTTATTGCATTGAAATCAGATCTTGAGGCATTTCTCCATTGGTCAATTTGCACCTTATCCATAAGGTCCTCACCTAAATAACTAATTTGATCCTGAAGATTAGCCACTTGCTTCCTTGGATCCTTAATTGTTTCCATAAAAACCTTAGAGCCTTCCTTTGTTACCGTTTTCCATAGCGAAAAACTCTTGTGTAATAAGGATTCTTGTTGTTCAGGTGTCTCGTCCTTTGTTGCCTCCAGAGTAAGTTCAGCCAATTTTTCTTGTATAAACTTTACAGCATCATTAAAATCTGAAAAACTCTGATCTTCCCCACCTTGAACATGGGAAACCTTCCCACGCCACTGTACCTTTGCTTCTCCTTTTTCTTCAAAAATAATCTGGTTAAACCGAACCATAAATGAAGCGGTTTGATCTGCTTTCTTAGTCATAATAATAAAATTTACATCGCTTACAAAGTACAATTATTTTAAACAAATAAATGGCACTCCATGATAATCAACTCCCCACTATGGCCCTGGAAGAATGTTAAATATTCTTAGATGTTCTATATATCTTCACAACACAGCTTCTTTACTTCTAGTTAATATTAGATTTTATAAAACCAATCAACAATTCCTTTTAAAACCTATACCAACACTTTTAAAAAAAAATCTAATAATTGTATCTTGCCAACCTATCTAAAGATGGAAACTATGAAAGACAATAAAAGGGTGCAGTTTATAAAAGATGTATTAGACAATATGCCAACAAACTGGCTGCGTCTAACCACCCATCGACTAGATATTTATGATGAATCTCAGGCTAAAAGTCAATTTTTAGATCAGTTTGAAACTTTATATAAGAAGGATACTTTCGACACTGAGTCCTTAGACAATTTACCTACTGCCTATGACTATATTCGCTTAGGTCATCCCTTGTCTTGTATCTTAGAATGGCTGGTGGCCAACTTGAATAATTTAAAGCCAGAAAATGTTATTAGTTTTTCATCCAAGACGATGCCAATTTTGGCTATCCTTAGAAAAAACTCCCTTGATAATAAAAACACTCAAATCCTTTATAAAGGTGCTTTACCCATTTGCTTTGATGCAGAAGTGTTAAAAAATATTTACGGATATACATTTGAGCTAAAGAAAGTCGAAAAAGTAGAGGATATTAATGCCTTTAATGGCAGTACAATTTTCATCACAGAGCAAGAGGAGATGAGCTCCCTTCTTTTGAATCCAAATGTTGACTTTTCTCTAAACCTTTATGCTGACCTAGGAAGTATTATATCTGTGCACGGAGAACACAATGAACCTTATATATCCGAAATCCAACACGTTCGAAGAAGAGAATCTATTGCTATGACACCTGCCAATAGTCACAAAGCTCTGAAAGGGCTGGTTGGAAATACTTCTTTTGACACCGATAATTCTTCCGTCGAGGAACACAAATTAGATGTATTAAATACTATAAAAGAGATTACTGGTTCATTTACAAAGCCACTTGTAGGTTCTAGCGGACTTTCAATTCAGTATGCGATAATGATGGGGCTCATTCACGATGCTAACCTAAACCATAGAGGAAAAGCTATTAAATTTATTGTCCCTCCAAATTGTTATGGAGGAACAAATGACCAAGCAAGACGGGTCGCGGCCTGTATCGACAATGTTGAAGTTGTCGATCTTCCTGTTGATGGTGATAATGATATGGTGCAAAGTATTGATACCGTACTTCATAAAATCGCTCTTGAGGATGCTATTCCTTATATAATTGCTGAAATCCCTACAAATCCTAGAGTCGAAGTTCCAGATCTTGACCAATTGAAAGAGGTTTTAAGTAAGATCCGCACTACTGCATCAGGAAGTATTGCTATCGACCCTGTATTTATTTTAGATCAAACATTTTGTCCTAATGTCCTCTTTTTAGGGGAAGGCAAAATTCTTTCAACGGTTCGCACCATTTCATATGCAAGCGGATCAAAATTCCCAAGTGGCGGCAAATGTACGGCTGGCTATTGCGTAGGAAATAAGAAAACAGAGGCTCTGATGGAAAAAATAGAAATGCATTTAAGTCTTTGTGATAATGAAGCCACAAATCTCCAATATGAAATACTAGCCAAGCAGTTACCTTCAATGAATCAGAGAATTCAAGATGCATATTTGAATACCCGAGAGTTTGTTGACTTTATCCACAAAGCATTGCCAGCTGCAAAAATCAACTTTGTATCAGAAGAATTAGCAGAACAAGGCTTTACACCATCTGTATTCTCATTAGACCTTCCAACAAAAGGAAATACTGCTCATGAAAAGGAATCTTACAAAAGAGCATTAAATCACAAATTGATTCAAATGATGATCAATGAAATTCCTAATGAAAGTAAATATTGTGTTAGCTACGGACAGTTAAAAGGATGTTATTGGACCATTCCTGCAACATCAACCCAGGGAACTACTAAGGAAGGTGATAAAGATTATATTGCTCGTGTTGCTCTTTCTCCCGATCTTGATCTTGATCGCCATAAAAAGGTCTTTTTAGATTTTGTTCAGGGTATGTAACTACATATGGATGCAAGCTCATTATATAATCTCGATATACAAACATGATAGGAGCTATGACAACAATTAGGTTGTCAACTTCCCTTGCTTTCCATCTTACCACATCTGCGTTGAATATCCCTAATTTCGCTTTCGCGCCCGGGTGCCGCCAAAGCTATAGCGGACAGCTGTTGGCCTAAACCTTTGGCGTCGAACGAGGAGAAAAGCGCACTTCACAAAGTGATTGGCAGTAATAAAAGAGGCTTGTACGTCCTTATATCCATAAATCAACCAATTACAAATAACATTAGAAAAATTTGTATTTTAGAGAAGATTGAATCCATCTATCTTGAGAGTTTATTGTTGCAAAGAGGCATGTGGCATATAATTACTCGTAGTTAACACAATCATAATGAACATCACAGAAATAAAAATACTTGAAACCCTAATAGCTTTGGCGCTCTTTCTATTATTGCGATTTCTGACAATCAAATTAATTGATAGAACCGTGATTAAAAGTTTGCTTCATAAAACACGAGGGAAAATTATCAAGAAGCTTTTTCAGATAACCTTACTTACCATCACTTTTATTTTTATTCTAACCGTTTGGGGAGTGAATCAATCTGAGTTATTTATGTTTATGGCTTCGGTTCTAACTGTAATCGGAATTGCCTTATTTGCCCAATGGTCTCATTTATCAAATATCACTTCAGGAATCATCATCTTTTTTAACCACTCCGTCAAATTAGATGACACAGTCTCTATTATTGATAAGGATTATGAGGTTGAAGGAAGGGTAAGTGATATTGGTCTTTTTTTTATAAAACTCAAAACAAAGGACGGAGAAGAAGTGTCGTTGCCTAACAATATCTTCTTACAGAAAATGATCAAGAAGAGAATTATTTAAAGAACAATAGATATATGACATTGTTGCTGAAGGTTTAATAAAAGCTAAAATCTTTTACTGTCCAAAACACTTGACAAATAACTAGCATCCTTAGAAACACCCCCTAAGGTTGCAGATCCTCGGGTATACATCCATGGCAAACCTATAAAATATAGCCCCTCTATTTTACTAACCCCTCTGAAATTTTTCGGATAATTATCTGCATCCAGTTCTAATCCTTCAATCCAATGAAAATTGGGACGATAGCCCGTTGCCCAAACAATATTTTTGATCGTAGACACTTTTTTTGTCTCAAAAGTAATCTCATCCTTAAAAGCATCTTTTGTTCTACCACCTGGAATGACATTTGGTCTGGAAAGAATTTCCTTCACATCCGTTCCGATGACAGGCTGGGTAAGCGAACTGATCTTCTTTCCTATCCAACTGTATTTATTGTAGCTTAAAAAACCTATCACCGTAAACCACCACCACAGGGTCTTACCTAAAATAAGCTGAGGCAAGGATCTTACGTTTGTATCTCCGGAAAAATAAACGGTTCGTGACGCATCCTTAGAAACTTCATTTAAGATTTGATAGCCAGAATCTCCTCCCCCAACGACTAAAGCATCCCCCTCCTGAAGTTGATGAAGTCCCTTATAATAGTTACTGTGCATTTGAACAATACTATCTGATATCTTTATATGACAAGGAGGAGTATAAGGAGTGTGAAAGGGGCCAGTAGCAACAATTACATTCTTAGCTTCAATTTCACCATCCTTATGAGATATTAAAAAACCATTTGCCAACTTGCGCACAGCGGTCACTAAGGTGTTTAATTGAACGGGTATCTCAAACTTATCTACGTATAACTTAAAATAATTAGCCACCTCAAATTTAGTCGGATAATGATTTTTGGGTGCGTCAAAAGCTAGGCCAGGTAAATGATTGTATGCGGTAGGTGTAAATAATTTTAAAGAATCCCATCTGTTTAACCATGAAGCACCAATTTCATCTTCCCCATCAAGAACGATAAACGTTGCATCCATTAATTTCAAATGGTAAGCAATAGACAAGCCTGCTTGAGCACCTCCAATTACAACATAATCTAACATCAATTATCCTTTAATATTTGGCGCAAAAGTAGACACTTAAAACTTGTCTGTGGCTCATACCTACTTTATATTCAGACTCCAATAAACTTAGATGTTCTAGTTTAATGTATTCAAGATGAAGCTAATGAAATTGGAGCTTAACCTAGATATTATTTTAACCATATCTAAATAAATAGAACTCGAAAAGCATAAAAAAAGCCCGAAAATCAATAAAGATTTTCAGGCATTTTTGGTCGGGGTGGCAGGATTCGAACCTGCGGCCTCCTCGTCCCAAACGAGGCGCGATAACCGGGCTACGCTACACCCCGATGGTGTATTGCGGGTGCAAAGATATACCTATTTTAATAAATACAAACTGTTTTAATCGAAAAGAAGTGAAAACTTTCATTTTGTTCAGCTCTACAGAATGTAGATGCTTTATAATGAATCACATAGTCACTAACCATAGGCCTAAGTCGTCAATAAAAAACTAGTGCAAAATTAGAATGTACTATTCTACCTACAAAAGCTATCGATGAATGCCCCATTTTCAAATATTTAACACCTAATTGTCTTATTGTAAGCATTTTATGATTATTTTTATACTGTAATATCCCCACCCCTACACGACCACAACGCTTTTTAAACCGACAATTATTTTGTTCGGTTTATACCCTCGACGTTGATATTAATTGAACTCAAAATCTAATATCATGGCAGAAGAAAAAATTATCTCCATTAAAGAATGGCCTAAACAAAAAGCCTTACTCGAGCACTATTTCAAACTCGATAAACCCTGTCCTATATCAATCATCTTTGAAGAAAAACCTGCCAATGTCAACGTGAGTAATGACAGTGATGACCCCTTCAACGTTGCGATGAATATGAACCTAAAGGTCGTCGATGAAATCCCCGTATGTATTCGCATCTGTGAACCTATCTGTGCCGTAAGTGATTACAGTATTGGCATTGAACTGCTTGGGCAGCCATTGGCAAGTATTCGAGTGAAGGGTCAGACACGATTGGCAAATTGTAATGAAGACCCTGTAATTACTGCACAATGTGTCGACTTCATTGGATTAGACCCAAAGCAAAATAAATCTCCTTTGACGCATAAAGGGTTGCAGTTTACACCACTTAATGAAGCGGCAACCGTCAATTTTACGACGATGGGCTTGCCTAATAACCAACTCAAATTAAGCATTCCAAATGAAGGTATGCGTATTGATTTTCCAACAGCTGTTCGCAATGTCAGCATGACAATCGTCAATTTTGGAAATCCAGTGATTGAGGTCAATAGCTTTTTTAATGCAAGTTTGATCTCCAATCAATCGGAAATGATTCAAAATACTACTGCAACCTTTCATGTCAATGGCGAACCAATTACTGCCATTGAAATCAAAGGAGGGTCTAATGAAGCAGCCCTAGTAGAAGTGTGTTTTGAAGAAAGCTCAAATACACCCAACAGTCCTATAAGTATCTTTTAACACCTCCACTCAACTTGAATATTATGGAAAAATCTCAACAGTCACAAGAAACCATTAGAGGACGCAATACACCTCCTAAATCACGCTTACGCGAAATTACTCCTAAAAAAGTGGTAGGAGAGGCAAATCGTATAGTTCGTATGGCCACAGACATTCTCGAGGAAGAAATTGCCGCGGGTATAGTCGCTGCAAAAGCGCTCGAGAAAAAAGTCATAGATGTCGAAAAGGTTAGGGATAAGGATAATGACCACATCATTAAACGATTCCGAAACGATGCCCATGAGGTAATCGATATGCTTATGGACGTAGTCTCTGTTGCCGCAACTCAATTAGAAACGGTTTCAAATAGAGTAGTAAATATAATTCCTACCTCTAACAAACCTAACTCGCAATCGACACAAGTTCCAATCATACAAAGCGATAAACCCAGTGCACCTGGAAGTTCTCAAGAAATTAAGATGCAGTTGCAAAACGATAGCGATGAAAAAGTTATGAAAGTAGAACTCGCTGATGCAGATCTCTTTGCACCTTCTGGAGAACGCATCCTCGCTAGAAATGTATCGGTTAGTCCGAAAGTGCTGACCCTAAAACCTGGAGAAAAGAAACATGTCATTATCCAAGTTAAAGTGCCTAAAAACACTAAAGCTGGAAAATACTCAGGCCTGTTACAAGATAAGAACATAGAGAATCTGCAGGCGATGTTGGCTGTTGAAGTCTCTTAATAGCTAGCAATTTGGATACCGCAGAACTAAAATCGAAGTTACACAACTACCGAGAATTAGCGCTTAAGGGAATCCATCATTTCGTTCCGCAATCAGAACCGAAGCGATATCTGTATGATCTCATTTTGGACTATCCCAATCGTGGTGGCAAGGGGTTTCGTCCAGGACTTTGTATCGCAGCTTGTAAAGCTTGGGGAGGTACGGAAGCAATGGTGATCAATTCGGCGACTTCTTTGGAGTTATTTCACAATGCCTTTCTCGTACATGATGACATCGAGGACGGTAGCGAATTTAGGCGTAACAAGCCTACAATGCATGAATACAATAATATAGGAATCGCCATCAATGTAGGAGACGCCATGAATGTGCTTAGCATCAAACCTTTGATGATGAACATGGATATTCTTGGCCCTGAACTCACCTGGCAAGTTTTTTCAGAAATAGAACACATGGTGAGACAATCTGTAGAAGGCCAAGCCCTAGAACTAGGTTGGCGAAAAGAGAATAATTGCAAACTAACAGATGACGATTATCTTCGGATGATCCTTAAAAAAACCTGTTGGTACACTACCATTCACCCCTTGCGCATTGGCGCCATTATAGGCAGTCAAGGCGCGATAAATCCAGACCGATTTAATCGCTTTGGATATTTCATGGGCACGGCCTTCCAAATACAGGATGACGTGCTCAATCTCGTAGCCGATGAAACGGCTTACGGGAAGGAAATCGGTGGTGACATTTTGGAAGGTAAACGCACCCTCATGCTCATACACCTCCTTAATAAAGCCACCGCTACCGAACGCAAACGCGTTGTCAAATACCTGAAAGAATGTCGAAGCGAAGAAAGCCTCGACACGGCACATTGGGTCATGGATCGAATGCTGCACTACGGTAGTATTGACTACGCTCGCAAAGTATCAAAGAATATGGCAGGGGCTGCCTTAAAAGAGTTCCACACAAGCTTTGGAGATATCCCCGATTCTGAAGATAAAAGTCTAATAAAATCCATAATCATGTATATGATAAATAGAGATTATTAATATGATACGTATTTCATCGATACCAAATTACGACTGTGACGTCCTTATTGTTGGCGCTGGACCAGGAGGTGCTGCTATGGCAACAGAACTAGCAAAAGACAATATCAGTGTTCTTGTGATAGACTCCCAGTCTTTTCCTAGAGACAAAGTATGTGGGGATTTTGTAGGCCCTGTAGCCATCGCCGAGTTGCAACAACTTGGAATAGCTGGCCTTGAAGAATTTCCCAAATCAAACCTTATCAATAGAGCTTCAGTCTATCTCGATGGAGAAGAAATTATCAATCGCCCTATCCCAAGAATTGAAGGGGTGCCATTTTATGGACGCGTAATTCCAAGAATCATCTTAGATCAATGGCTTTTTGAAAAAGCGAAGGAATCGGGTGCTACTATTCTTGAAAACACCCGACTTAAAAACTATAGCATAGACGAAAAAGGTGTAACTGCACAGATTTCGACCAAAGGAAAAGGAGATAGCACTCTTCGTGCAAAAATTATCATCGGTGCCGATGGCAGTAGCTCCACGGTGGCACGTATCTTTTACGGAACAAAGCCATCAAACTTTGATCGAATATTAGCCGTTAGAGCCTATTATGAAGGTATCGACGGCCCAGATGATCAATGTGATCTTTACTTTACAGAAGAGAGTTTTCCAGGGTATTATTGGTTATTTCCCACAGGTAATGGCACTGCAAATATTGGCGTTGGGATGGTAATGGAAACACTTCCTAAAAACGAAACTCACCTCAACGAGCTCTTAACTAGCCTTATTCGGAAGGATAAAAGCCTCTCCAAACGCATAGGCAACGGTAAACCAACAGGAAAGATTGTTGGATGGCCTTTGGCTACGTACAATCCAAAAAAGGAAATTATTAGTGATCGCTTACTTCTAATAGGAGATGCTGCTGGGCTTATTAATTCTTTAAATGGAGAAGGCATTCAATATGCACTGCTCAGTGGACGTTGGGCGGCAAAAACATTAAAAGAATGTGTAGCCTCAGATAATTTCTCCAAAGCTAGTTTGCGTTCCTACGACAATATGGTTGAAAAAGAATTGCGCTACGACTTGGCACTCAGCAATACTATCATCCAATTTATCCGTAATCGCAAACTCAACCCTTTCTGGATGGAATTGTTGAGCATTATGGTATCAAGAGCCCGTATCGATGAATCCTACGCAGAAATAGCGGGAGGAATACTCGCCGGCATGCAACCTGCAAACAAGGCCATTCACCCTTCTTTTATAACAAAAACGCTGGTTCAAGGTGCTATGCATTTTGGCGTAAAATCGGCAGTTGGCGTGCTTAAAGGACCAAAACATTGGTTAGAAACAGGAAAAAAATCAACGCAATTTATGAATGAAATGACGAAGGAAGTTCGCAATAATCCTAAAGAATATAAGGATTGGGTTCTCGGCCTTACTGCTAACGGCATTGAAATCTCATCCCACATTTTAAAAGATATACGCACAACTATGTTTAACTCCCCAAAACTGAATACTCATGAAAAACGAAACCAAATTAAAAACCATAAACGAACTTCAAAAAATGATGCCTCGTTTGCTCGAAAAACACCAGGATGATACCAAACTAATGAGAGCAGCTATGGCTAACCCCATATTGGCCCTTGAATCCATTGGTATTTACCTTTCGCCTACACTTCAAACAGAGGTGGAGAGAAAGGTTCGCTTTGATGCTAGTTCGATTAAGAAACTAAATGCCCTTGAAAAAGAAGCTAGTAAAATTGCTGGCAAAAAACTCAATCTATCTTCCCCTACCGCTGTCAATTCCTTCCTCAAAAAAGCCATCGGTAATAGCAGTTCGCAAGGACCTAAAAAGGCTCCAACCAAATCACTTTTTGATACCATTTCTAATGGACATCGAAAACCTTCCCCTTTCGCAACAGCTCGAAAAAAATACAGTTCAAAGGACCCATTAACTGCTTTTAAAGATCAGCACGAACTTATCCCTATACTCATAAAATATAGGAGTATAGAAGCGGCATTCCCAGCTCTCGCCACTCCCGAAGTGTTCAAGAAAATAGCAGCAAATAAAAGTCCCCTAACTGAAGGAATTCGTTTCAAAAGTGTACGATTCAGATTACAGGATAAAGCGAAGAGAAAGAGCAACGCATAGCGCTGCCTTAGGCTTTCCCCAGTGGAAAATGAAGAAATTGAAAGACCTTAAAATATAGTATTATGCCCAATACACAAGGATTTGAAATTGTATCAGAAGTTACAGTTGACGTATTACGAGAATTATTAAACGCCGCATGGAAATCTGGTGATGACACCAGTGGCGAAGGAGTAATTCCAGAGAAAATTGAGATCCCACTAGGCTTAGGATTTGGACCTTACCAAATCAAGGAAGGAACTGTGCAAATACCCAAAGAAGAGTTGGGTCTAGATATGGAAACTTCTGTTAATGGAGTCAAGATAAAACTAGGCACCATTGTTCATGTTGAAATTGACAATCCGCCCATCCCGTCTGCCACCTTTTTCGATCTGACCTCCGATATAGAAATCAAAGTACCCGTTACAACGCTCGAAGGTGATGTGAATGTAGGAGTCAAACTAGACACCCTTACAGAAGGCGATGTCGAAGCAACTATAACCAGCGGAGATCCAATAGGTGCTATCACCGCAGCTATGGTTGAAGAGTATGTGCACGAAAAACTCAGAAACGACCCTACTTTTCAAACCATTTATCCAGATATACCAGTCTCATTCCCTCCTTTTTCCATGGATGCGAGATTGGAACTGTATGACGATGCAAGTGATGCTTCAAAAACAGCTACAGTTACCTACCCTAATGCCAATCAGGTGAAGGTAAATATTCCGTGTTATATCCGATTTTATAATATTACAGGTTCCCTCTTTGGTTTTAGCATGGCTACACCGATGGGGGTATTAGGAAGCATTGAAATGATTACCAACTTTTCAGTAGTTGGGGATTTAGTAACCGCTAAACTTAGTGAAGCCGCCATCTCCTTAACCAACATTACTCCCGCCCCAGGTAGCGAGGGTACTAATTACAACAGCAATAAAGCAGCTGCCAGCGTGGGAGGAATTGATTTAGAAGAAATCATTCGTTCTAGATTTCAAACGGTAGCTCAAAATGCACTTGTTGGCATGGGTGATGTTGAAGAGTCGGTTCCTTCTGTTGCCACTATAGAAAAATTTTTCGAGGATGAGGTTCGCAAAGAACTCATTAGTCGGAAAGAAATACTTATTTGGGAACCTGTTTCCCCTGAAGGGAGTGATGTAACGATAGATAACGTAACTATTAAAGCCTTAAATGAAGGCTTGGCAATGGCCTTGAACAGATCGTCTGGGGCAAATGCAGATGCTCTCACCTTTTTTGTTCCCGCAGATAGAGATTTTTCAACAGCCATTTCGGAAGCAAAAGTAATTAGTGCGATTAACTCGGCAATCTTTGATGAATTTGGAACCCTCCCTACAACACTAGATGACAAGGTAGAAGGTAAAACGGTAAAATTAAATAGCCTCACTCCTAGCCTTAAAAGTGGCGCCTTAGATATAGAAGGAGAAGTTACGGTTGTAGACGCCATTCTTGATAGTATTGATGTTGATGCCGATTTTGATGCTGATGTTGGTATGCGTTGGGTAGACAACCCTGATGGTGAAGGACAACTCATAGAGCCCTTTGTTATAGGTGAGCCAGATGTTGACTTGTCCTTACTCGCGTGGATACTTTCATTTCTTATTGGCTTTATCACCTTTGGTATTGTTGGGGTAATTATTGTCGCTGTGGTACTCTCCATTGCCGACGACCTCGCTGAAACCATTGGTGCTGCTATTATCAAAGATGATATTTCAGATCAAATTAAAGGAATAGGGGCATGGCCTCAAACTCTATCAAATATTGGTGAAATAACTGCACGTTTTGAAAACCCAATCGGAATTGACTCTCAAAGCGTATTGTTTTCAGGAAATATGTTGATTACTAGCATGCATGCCTTGACCTCTGAAGATTTTGCAGATTCTAATGGTCCTTATTTTGCCATTGGGAACCAAGCGATTCCTTTTAATGGCGGACTTGAAAAAGCCACATCTAAAACCTTCTGGGATTTTGACGATGGGAATTCGGCGATTTTGAGAAAACCAAGCCATATCTATGGCAAAAGTGGATTATACATTGCCAAATTCCGAGTTGCTGTAGAAGAAGAAGGTGGAGTGACTACGCGACATTTCACGAAAGTGAACGTAGAAAATGTAGTGCCACAGGTATTTATGCCGCCCAATGCCACTATAAATGAAGGGGAAGAATTCCCTATCACAGCAAAATTTATCGATGTAAATTGGCTAGATACCCATACGGCAACTATAGACTGGGGCGACAACTCAGCGCCAGAAGATTTAATAGTGGTCGAGACCAATGAGCCTCCTCAAGCTCAAGGCGAAGTAATGGCTTGTCACGCCTATTGCGACAATGGTGTCTATACCGTCAAACTTAGGGTACGCGATGATGTAGGTGGTATTGGAGAAGGACAAATGACCATTACAGTCGAAAATGTAGCTCCCGAAGTGTATTTAGAAGATGAATTGTATTCTTTACTAGGTCAATGCGTTCGTTTGGAAGGAGATTTTATTGATCAAGGTTGGTGTGATACGCATGTTGGACTTTGGGATTTAGGTGACTGTAAACAAAGAGATGCCTTTATTGAAGAGACTAATAATCCTCCTCAAGCCGAAGGTACTGCACAGGTCGCACATTCATATGATTGCTGTGGTGACCATCAAGTCACCCTTACAATTACAGACGACGATGGTGGTGCCGGAGAAGACCATATGATTGTTCACGTGAATCGATTGAAAAATGATATGCTAGAGGATGGATTTTACATTCTTCCCTTAGGCGGAGATCGTCCAAAGTTGACCATTGCTAATCATTGGTTTCCATATGCTGCAGCGATAGAAATTTTCAATCAAGATGGCTCACAGGCTAATATCCAACTGGAATACAATTATGAAATAGGAGTCGTCTCAGAAGGTCAACGTTCTCAAAAAATAGAACTCGGCGGGCCACTGCAAGCTGGTATAATGCAACGAATCGACGTGAATGAAGGATGGGATTATGAATTTACAGGAAAATTTCATTCTCCTGATTATGCAGGTATGATTGCCCGTATTGGTATTGATCCACTAGGTGGAGCAGATCCAGATGCATCTTCTGTATTATGGCGCGAACTAAAACCCGGCTTCCAATGGAAGAATATTACGGTACGAGCCATGGCGCGAGCAGAACGGATTACGCTATTCATAGGTGGACTTCAGTATCAAGGAGGAAATAGAACCATCTATATTGATGAAACTGCCTTACATCAAATACAACCTCATTGTCCAGAAGAATGGGGATGTGAAGAACGGTGTATTGACTTTGCAGATTTAAATAGTGACACATCTATTCAAAAACCTTTTCAGTATAAAGGCTTGATATTTATTCCACCACAGGAAGGGCTCTTTGTTTCTCAAATAGGAGATCCTCCAGGACAATCAAAACTTGGCTTCCATCATGCAGGAATGCGAATTCGCTTTCCTCAGGTTGTAGACTTGGTCACGGTAACCATAGCCAATTTTGCTGGAAGAGTGATATTTATTGACGCCTTATTTGAAGATGAAATCATGCAGACTTTCCAAGAGATTATTAGTAATGAAACTCGCACAATTGTGATTGATGTACCGCAAATAAACGGACTAATTATTCGGGGCGGAGACTCTGAAGCTGCTTTGGTAGAGATCTGTTTGTGTATGCCTGACATAGAAGACATCCCTTCTCTAGAGGTTGATGAGGTAGAAAGACCACGGCCAGCGGCTTCCAGTTTTTCAAACCAATCAAGTTTTAAGCAGGGATCTAGAAATCTGATTGACATCGACATGGACTAATAGAAAAGAATGCCTAGAAAATCAGCCAGTTGGAGTTTTTCTCTCAATCATGACTTTAGAGTTCTTTCTTTAAAGTTTATGATAAGTGTAAAAACTGGAGAATAAGATGTGATTTTTTAGGCATTCGCAATATGGAGGAATAGGGAATTGAAAATGCATTTTTCGAGCAGAGAAAAGCTTCTCAATTCCCATTCCCATTTCCTACCTTTGCAGCTAAACTATCAAAATATGCTAATCATTGGAATTGGTGGAGGTACTGGAAGTGGCAAAACGACTGTTGTAGATCAGATTGTTTCTGATTTTCCTGACGGACAGGTAACTGTGATTTCTCAAGATGCTTATTATAAGGATCTCTCCCATTTAGAAATGAAAGATCGTGTTCAGGTGAATTTTGATCACCCTAATGCTATTGACTTTCCGTTAATGTGTGAACATTTGAAGGAATTAAAAGAAGGTCGTTCGGTTTTACAACCCGTTTATTCCTTTGTAGCGCACAACCGCACTGAAGAAACGATATTGACCAGTCCCACCAAAGTATTGGTCGTTGAAGGAATTCTTATTCTAACAGACCCTACAATACGTGACCTATTTGACATCAAAGTCTTTGTTCACGCCGATAGTGACGAACGATTAATCCGTCGATTAAAAAGAGATATTGCAGAGCGTGGAAGAGACCTTAATGAGGTTTTAAATAGGTATCAAACAACCTTGAAACCTATGCATCAGCAATTTATTGAACCTACTAAAGAGTTTGCCGATATTATTATCCCAAACAATAGATATAATAACGTTGCCATAGATATCGTTCGTACTATAATAAACGACCGCTTAACATAAGGTTTTACTATATTTACATCCATGGGATTAAAGGAATTGAAGCAGAAAAAATGGTTTAAGATTTTAAGTAATAAGTACTTACTTATTTTCTTAATTTTTCTAGTGTGGATGTTCTTTTTTGATGGTAGTTCATGGTTATTACATCGAGAATTAAATCAGGAAATCGATAAACTCAAAGGCAATGTTAACCATTTTCAGAAAAACATAAAGAACGATACTGTCCAAACCAATATTTTAAGGGACAGTGCCGGGTTAGAACGTTTTGCACGGGAAGAGTATCTCATGAAAAAGGATAAGGAAGAAATTTATATCATCGAATACGAAGACAGCATTTCTAAGAATGAAAAAAACTAAGCTTTTTGACCATTTCGAACCCGTTTCTGCTAAGGCTTTTAAGCAGAATATTCAGGTTGACCTCAAGGGAGCTTCGTATAACGATACCCTAGTCTGGCATACCAATGAAGGTATTGATGTCACCCCTTTTTATCATAGGGATACGCAGAAGGAATTAACAGCAGTGCCCGGAATGCCCACTCATTGGCATATCGGAGAAGCGATATTTATTTTGAACGCAGCCCAATCGGCAGAAACAGCTATATCAGCCATTGAAGCGGGTGCAGAAGCCATTTATTTTTCGGTAGAAGAGCGTTTTGATTTCAAAATCCTTCTGGACACCATCAATAACAAAGACATTCCGCTATTTTTTAATCTCACTTTTCTAGATACAGTATTCTATAAAGAGTTGAATGATTACGCTTTCGCGAAAGCGTATAGAACAACAATTAAACTCGACCTGATCCACCATCTTGTTACCGATGGAAATTGGTACACAACACTTGAAAAAGATCATCAAAATTTTAATAGTCTCCTTCAAACTGAAAACAATAGTGGAGTAACCGTTGACATGACGGCCTATCAAAATGCAGGTGCTACCATGACACAGGAATTGGCTTATGGACTCGCCCATCTTAATGAATACCTCAATCATATTGAAGAAAAAGGGAATACCCTTTCAAAAATAAGCTTTGAAGTAGCGGTAGGTACTAATTACTTTTTTGAAATAGCCAAACTTCGCTCTTTAAGACAATTAACATCTCTTCTTCTCAAGGAATATCCTTTTGGAGATGCAGTTAATACTATTGACATAATTGCCCATCCTACACGCCGTAATAAAACTATTTACGATTATAATACCAATATGTTACGCACCACTACCGAGTGTATGAGTGCGGTTTTAGGAGGAGCAAATATGGTAGTCAATATGCCCTATGATGCTTTGTATCATAAAACCAACGATTTTGGTCAACGAATTTCTCGCAATCAATTGATAGTATTAAAAAAGGAGAGTTATTTTGATGCGGTGAGTAATCCAAGTGATGGCACCTATTATATAGAAGAAATCACACACAAGCTAGCTGCAAATGCATTAAAGCTCCTCAAGGAAATTGAAAAGGGAGGCGGTTTTTTAAAACAACTAAAGGCTGGTAATATCCAGCGTAAGATTAAAGAGAGCGCAGATAAAGAACAAGCTCAATTTGACGCTCAGGAAATCACTCTTTTAGGAACAAATAAACATCCTAATCCCAAGGATCGAATGAAGGATGATATTGAAATCTATCCCTTTCTAAAAGTAAAGCCACGAAAGACTATTATAGCTCCTATTATCCCTAGAAGGTTAGCAGAACAGAGCGAACAAGAACGTTTATCTAAAGAAGTATAATAATTAATTTACACCTATGAGAACAATCGTATGCGCCCTCGCATTCATCCTAATGGCCAGCTGTCAAGAATCAAAGAAACAGCCAACGTTTGAATACAAGTTTAGTGACAAGGAGCAGTCCCTACAATGTGAAGGGCAAAATAATCTTTTGCTAAATGAGGCTTTACATAGTTTTGAAGACGACATCGCACGCACCTACGATCCAGATAGTCGACGTGTTTATAATGCTTACGCAAAGTTTATCATGCCAGGAATGGGTGGTAGAGCCGAGTATGCAAGACTGCCGAGTGATCATACCAAGAAAATTTTGGAAGCTCTCATCGCAGAAAAAATAATAGTAAAAGGAGGAAAACACAGTAACCTCAATTATACGCATCCAGCAGTACAATGTATTATCAATGGTATCGAAGAATTTGGTTTAAAAAACACCATCAATGCTTTGACATCTACCAATGGAATGGACCCTACCTTATTTGACACACGTCTTAGAAACAAGGGAAGAGATGCAGAAAAGAAACGCTATATGGCGATGTATATCGCTTTAGATGCTTACTACCAACACCTAGCTGATGTAGATTTTCCTGCAACAGCTACTAATTAATATTCATGGGGAGACGCATACTTGATCATATTGACCTTCAAAATCTCAAGGAGATTCCTCTTTCAAATAAAGAGGTACAATCTACTATGGATACTGCTGAGAATATTAGCATCAAAAAGGTGTATTCAGAAGAAGATCGTAGTGATCTTGAGCATTTGGATTTTGTAGCAGGGAAGGCTCCGCATTTAAGAGGTCCTTACAGTACAATGTATGTGCGACGACCATGGACCATTAGACAATATGCAGGCTTTTCAACCGCTGAAGAGAGCAATGCATTTTACAGACGTAATTTGGCAGCTGGACAAAAAGGATTGTCTGTAGCCTTTGATCTAGCTACCCACAGAGGGTATGACAGTGATCATGAACGCGTAGTTGGGGATGTTGGAAAAGCTGGTGTCGCTATCGATTCGGTGGAAGATATGAAACTGCTTTTTGATCAAATTCCGCTAGATAAAATGTCTGTTTCCATGACTATGAATGGGGCAGTACTTCCTATCATGGCTTTTTATATCGTGGCTGCCGAAGAACAAGGCGTTGCTCCCGCGCAACTGTCTGGAACCATACAGAATGACATTTTGAAAGAGTTCATGGTTAGAAATACTTATATCTACCCACCTACTCCTTCAATGCGCATCGTCTCTGATATTTTTGAATATACCTCCAAAGAAATGCCGAAATTCAATTCGATTTCGATTTCTGGTTATCATATGCAAGAAGCTGGTGCTACCTGCGATATTGAATTGGCTTACACCTTGGCCGACGGCTTAGAATACATCAAGACAGGATTGGCTGCAGGTATGGATATCGACAGCTTTGCACCTCGCCTCTCTTTCTTTTGGGCGATTGGCATGAATCATTTTATGGAAATTGCCAAAATGCGTGCAGCACGTATGCTTTGGGCAAAAATGGTATCTCAATTTGAACCTAAGAATCCAAAATCACTTGCTTTGAGAACCCACTGCCAAACTAGCGGTTGGAGTTTAACAGAACAAGACCCCTTTAATAATGTGGCACGCACCTGTATAGAAGCAGCAGCAGCGGCTTTTGGAGGTACCCAAAGTTTACATACCAATGCTCTGGATGAAGCCATTGCTTTACCTACAGATTTTTCTGCGCGTATCGCTAGAAATACTCAGATTTATCTCCAAGAAGAGACGCATATCACCAAAACGGTCGATCCATGGGCAGGAAGTTATTATTTAGAATCTTTGACTGATGAAATAGCACATAAAGCTTGGGCTTTGATTCAGGAAGTAGAAGAATTAGGAGGAATGACCAAAGCCATAGAGGCTGGCATTCCCAAATTACGCATCGAAGAAGCTGCTGCTAGAAAGCAAGCGCGTATCGATAGTGGAAAAGATATTATTGTAGGCGTCAACAAATATCGCCCAACAGAAGAAGAACACCTCAATATCCGCGAGGTGGATAATACGAAAGTTCGCGATGGCCAATTAGCACGCCTTAAAACCACTAAGGAAAACAGGAATGCTAAGAAGGTAAAAGAAGCATTGGAGGCACTAACAGCCTCAGCCAAAAGAGGCAAGGGAAATGTCCTCGCCTTGGCCGTTGTTGCAGCCCGTGAACGAGCTACTTTGGGAGAGATTTCAGATGCCTTGGAAGAAGTATATGGCCGTCATAAGGCTGCCATCAAATCATTTAGCGGTGTTTATAGTAAAGAGATGAAAAAGGATCCCGCTTTCGCGAAAGCGCAACAATTAGCCAACCAATTTGCAGAACAAGATGGTCGTCGGCCAAGAATAATGATCGCCAAAATGGGCCAAGACGGACATGACCGTGGCGCTAAAGTAGTCGCCACAGGATATGCCGATATAGGTTTTGATGTTGATATCGGACCTTTGTTTCAAACCCCTAAGGAAGCTGCAAAGCAAGCTATGGAAAATGATGTGCATATTTTAGGAGTATCCTCCTTAGCAGCAGGTCATAAAACGCTAGTCCCTCAAGTCATCGCCGAATTAAAAGCCTTAGACCGTGGAGATATCATGGTCATTGTAGGTGGCGTTATTCCACAACAAGATTATCAATTTCTCTTTGATGTTGGTGCTGCAGCAGTTTTTGGACCTGGGACAAAAATTAGTGAAGCTGCCATCGGACTTTTGGAGATTTTGATTGATAGTTCACCGGAATAAAAGCTCATGAGCATAACCCTACTATCCTCTCCGCTTCAAGGATTTACAGATTTTCGTTTTAGGAATGCATTTCACAAATATTTTGGCGGAATTGACACTTTTTATGCGCCATACATCCGACTAGATGGAAAGCTAAAAATTAAAGGATCCTATCAAAGGGATTTGGATCCTGAAAACAATATTGATATGCCTGTGATTCCACAGGTAATGACCAATGACGCCGATGAGTTTCTGTTTGTGGTCAATTATATCCAAGAATTAGGATACAAAGAATTAAATTGGAATCTAGGATGTCCTTATCCTATGGTAACCAAGCGTGGAATGGGTTCTGGACTTATTTGTGATCCTGGCAAAATAGATCATATTTTGGAACGTGTTCATGCAGAGACAGATGTTGTGGTATCTATGAAGATGCGTATGGGTTATGAGCATGCAGAAGAAATTTTGGACGTCTTTCCCATTCTAGATAAGTATCCACTGCGCAATATTGCAATACATGCACGTATAGGAAAACAACTCTATAAAGGAGGCGTCAACCTTGATGCATTTCAAAGCTGTATTGAAAGCACTCGACACAAACTGTATTACAATGGGGACATCACCACCGTTGCTTCTTTCAAAGCAATGCAGGAACGTTTCCCAAGCATTGATCACTTCATGATGGGCAGAGGTTTGATTGCAGACCCCTTCCTTCCAAGTATGATTAAAAATAATACGACCGAGTATCCAGAAGATCGCTTTGAGCGTTTCCGATTATTTCACGATACTATCTATCAGCAATATGACGCTGCCTTATCTGGCCCAACGCCTATAAAGATGAAGATGCAAGGGTTTTGGGAATATTTCGCGCAAGCGTTTGATAATCCACAAAAGACCTTTAAGAAAATCAAGAAGGCAAACAATCCTAGAGCCTATCAGCAGGCGGTAGATAGTATTCTTCAAGATGTCTAAGATTTTTATTGGCTACTTACATGTTTCTTTTTAGTGATATCCACCCGGATATTTACTTTATGTTTCATGCAATTAGGTTGAGCGTATAAGTGTCTTAGGTTCCTTTACTACTATATCCACTTTGTTTCAACTTTGTTACCCCTTATTGAGACTTTTTTTTAAATTCACATACAATGAACACACTGTTAATCAGGCATACTTTTTGATACTACATTGAAAAATTCTACTATGAAAAAAAATATACTCGCTATGCTCTTGCTCCTTGCAACAGCACAACTTATAGCGCAAGATCTCAGTTCTGGAAGTATCACAACCTTAGACAACACAGAGGTAAAAGGAAAAGTTGCCATTGATTATACTAAGCAGATCATCCATTTTAAAAAGGAGTACGATCAGAAGATCTATAGTTTTTCAAAGGTAAACGCTGTAACTATCGGTGACGACATCCTGAACAAACAGGTCGTAGGAGCGCAATCTTATTTCACAAAAGAGCTCTCGGGTAATGCAACAAAAGCGACGCTCTATCAAATTGGGGAGAATGAATATTTAATTGCCAAAGTGGATGGCAGCGCAAAAAGTATTTCTTTTGATACAGACAAAAGCCGAATTCCAGGAACACTAGCTGTACTCTTCAATGATTGTAATAGTATTCGAGCAACTTTGAATGGCAAAACCATCGATTCAGAATCTAAGTTGGTAAACATTTTCAATCAATACCTAGATTGCAGCAGTGAAACCTACGCTCCTACCGCAGCAGAGATTGAACGAGCAAATGCATACTCACCAGATCAGGCAAGCTTCTTTGTTGGCGCTGGACTAGGTCTCAACAATGTTTCCTTCTTTGAAAATGACGACTCTGAAAGCAGTATTTCAGGACAACTAGCCATAGGCGTTATAGCCTCCCCAAATTTCTTTGGAAGTATTCAGGGAAACCTATTCTTTTCTTTAGAAGGGCAGGCGGCATTTTCTGGAGATACAGATTTTTCTCAGGCTCCTGATCCGGTCAATTTTAGCACCAATACGTACCGACTCCTTTTCGGGATGGAATATCATTTTAATAAAACGGGGAAAATCCAACCGCTCATAGGTATTAGTGCGGGGGCAACAAGTGACAGCTTTAAGGGAAGTTACAACGGCTTTGATTTCGATATTTCAGGAGGTAGTCCGATTGTCGTTCCAAAAATTGGCGCTCTTATTGCCATGGCAAATCAAAAACAGTTGGGCATTATTTTGAGTTATATATCTGAATATGATAACGATTTAAGGTTTCCAACAGAAGACCAAATTATTCTGTTGGATGTCAATAGCCAGTATTTTACTTTAGGAGTCAATTATTACTTCTAAGCACAGGGATAATCCTAAGATTAAAAAGGGCTAGCCAGACGGTTGGCCTTTTTCATTTGAAAGCATTTTGATTACCCATTATTAATTGTATTTTTACCTTCCAAATGTCCTCAAATCTATATGGGTAAAATAATCGCTATTGCAAATCAAAAAGGAGGCGTCGGTAAGACGACGACTTCAGTGAATCTTGCGGCTTCACTCGGCGTACTTGAAAAGAAAGTACTACTTATAGACGCCGACCCACAAGCCAATGCAACTTCTGGCTTAGGCATTGATGTGGATGGCGTTGAGATAGGCACCTATCAGTTACTCGAACATACAAATTCTGCTGAAGAGGCGATTGTTACAACCAGTAGTCCCAATTTGGATATCATTCCTGCTCATATCGACTTAGTCGCTATCGAAATTGAATTGGTCGACAAAGAAGCTAGGGAGTATATGATGAAAAAAGCAATTAGTCACTTACGAGATAAGTATGACTATATTTTGATTGATTGTGCACCTTCTCTTGGTTTACTAACTCTAAACGCATTAACTGCAGCAGACTCTGTAATCATACCTATTCAATGTGAGTACTTTGCCCTAGAAGGCCTCGGAAAGTTATTGAATACCATCAAGAGTATTCAGAAAATACACAATGCCGAATTAGATATTGAAGGACTCCTTCTCACCATGTTTGATTCGCGTTTACGCCTATCAAATCAAGTAGTCGAAGAAGTTCAGAAGCACTTTAGCGAAATGGTATTTAAAACCATCATTCAACGTAATGTGCGCTTAAGTGAGGCACCTAGTTATGGTGAGAGTATCATCAACTACGACGCAGGAAGTAAAGGAGCTTCCAATTACTTGAGTCTCGCCCAAGAGCTCATCACAAAAAACAGCTAGTTTTATGGCTAAAGCAACAAAAAAACAAGCACTCGGTCGCGGACTTTCAGCTTTATTGAAGGATCCGGATAACGATATACAAAGCGCACAAGATAAAAATGCCGATAAAGTTGTAGGTAATATTGTGGAGTTGGAGCTTACTAATATTGAAGTAAACCCATTCCAGCCGCGTACAAGTTTCAATGAAGAAACGCTGCGCGAACTCGCATCTTCCATACGGGAGCTGGGTGTTATTCAACCCATTACCGTTCGTAAATTAGGTTTTAACTCCTACCAACTCGTATCTGGAGAGCGTCGTTTTAGAGCGAGTAAACTCTTAGGTAACGAAACTATTCCCGCTTACATTCGTATAGCAAACGATCAAGAAAGCCTAGAAATGGCTTTGGTAGAGAATATCCAAAGGCAAGACTTAGACCCTATTGAAATTGCAATGTCTTACCAACGTTTAATTGATGAAATTCAATTGACACAGGAGCAAATGAGTGAGCGTGTGGGTAAAAACCGTTCGACCATTGCAAATTATTTACGCCTTCTTAAATTAGATCCTATTATCCAAACAGGAATGCGCGACGGCTTTCTCTCTATGGGTCATGGCCGCGCTTTAATTAATATTGGAGACACTAGCGATCAATTGGATATTTACGAAAAGATTATCGCCGATAAACTTTCTGTAAGGCAAACAGAAGCCTTGGTAAAGAACTACCACAAAACATCCGATACTACCTTACCAGAAATAGAAGAAACTCCTAAGTTCATTAAAAAAGGAGTTAAAGATTTTGCAGACTACTTTGGCGCAAAAGTTGATGTCAAAATTGCAAAAAATGGCCGTGGTAAAATCTCCATCCCTTTCTCTTCTGAGGAAGATTTTAATCGCATTAAGAAACTTATTAATAGTGCCAAATAAAACCTACATATTCCTGTGGGTATTTTTGGGAGGTTTCGCTTTCGCGAAATTGCCCGGTGCACAACTAAGCGCTCAAACCCCCACCATTAAGGCCGATGAAATTATCGAACCTCAAGGGGAGGTATACGAACCCTTACGTCCAGCCAAAGCTGCATTTTATAGTGCAGTTCTTCCAGGATTAGGACAAGCATACAACAAAGATTATTGGAAAGTACCCATCGTTTATGGGGCATTAGGTACTAGTGTTTACTTTGCCATTGACAATCACAACGAATTCCAACGCTATAGAACAGCATTCAAACAACGACTCGCAGGTCGTCCTGATGAATTCACCCTTGTCGACCCACTTACAGGAACAGAGACAGAGATATTTTCGGATGATGGATTGATAGACGCACAAGATTTTTTTAGACGTCGTAAGGAATTATCTATATTAATTTCTGCAGGGATCTATTTGCTTCAAATGATAGAGGCCAATGTAGATGCACACCTTTCTCAATATGATGTTACTGATGACATCAGTTTTGCTCCAGATCTCCAACCTGATGATCTAGGCATGGCAATGAGCTATGGTTTTAAATTAACCTATCAATTAGACTGATGAATATTGCACTCTTGGGCTACGGAAAAATGGGAAAAGCAATCGAAAAGATTGCCATTGCTCAAGGGCACGAGATTAAACTGAAAGTAGCTCGGGACTCATCATATTCGTTAAAAGGAATAGATGTCGCTATCGACTTCAGTGTTCCCGAAATGGCAACCACTCACCTACGTAATTGCTTAGAGGCTGGAATCCCAGTGGTTTCTGGAACCACGGGATGGCTAGAAGACTACACACAAATCACTGACCTCTGTACCTCCAAAAACGGTTCATTTTTATACGCCTCTAATTTTAGTATTGGTGTAAATTTATTTTTTGAGATTAATAAAAAAGTAGCCGAAATCATGGCACCCATACAAGGCTTTGAAATCTCCATGGAGGAAATTCATCACACTCAGAAATTAGACGCTCCGAGTGGTACAGCAATTACCTTGGCAGAAGACATTATTGCTCAAGGTGCTCACAGCTCATGGAAATCAGTAGACGCAACAAATGAATCAATTGAAAATACTAATAGTATTATCCCGATTCTGTCTAAACGCATTGGGGAAGTTCCTGGCACGCATAGCGTTCAATACAAAAGTCCAATTGACACCATAACCTTGAGTCATGAAGCTCACTCTAGAGAAGGTTTTGCGCAGGGAGCCGTGCTTGCTGCCACATGGCTAGTCGGGAAAAAAGGCGTATTTTCGATGCGCGATGTGCTAAATATATCTTAACACCGTAACAAGCCCCACAAACAACATACTAATCACCGTATAAAGACAATTTACAATGACGATTACACAATGGTTACTTTTCATTCTTGCAGTTCAAGTAATTCACTTCGCAGGCACATGGAAATTATATGTTCGCGCTGGAAGACAGGCATGGGAAGCTGCAATTCCTGTATATAATGCAGTGATATTAATGAAGATCATCAATCGCCCTTGGTGGTGGACGATTTTACTTTTTGTTCCTATTGTAAACCTTATTATAATTCCTGTTGTTTGGACAGAAACAGCGCGAAGTTTTGGTTTTAATACATACAAAGACACTGCCTTAGTCGTTCTAACATGTGGTCTGTATTTATTTTATATCAATTACGCTACTGATGCCGCCTATATTAAAGATCGTGACATCATGCCCAAAAGTTCCAATGGGGAATGGGTGAGTTCGATACTTTTTGCCATTGTTGCGGCCACATTGGTGCATACCTACTTCATGCAACCGTTTACGATTCCAACATCTTCTCTTGAAAAAACATTATTAGTAGGGGATTATCTCTTCGTGAGTAAATTCCATTATGGAGCTAGAACACCTATCACTACGATTGCCACTCCGATGTTGCACGATCAAATTCCTGTGATAAACAAAAAATCATATTCCTCTTGGCCAGAATTGCCTTACTTCCGCCTACCTGGATTTCAAAAAATAAAAAACAATGATATCGTTGTTTTTAGTTGGCCAGTAGACACACTCACGGTAATTGAAGACACTCGAAGTAAAGCGATATACAAGCCAGTGGACAAAAAATCAAATTATGTCAAACGCTGTGTGGGTATAGCAGGTGACTCCTTGGAAGTTAAAAATGGCTATGTTTATATTAACGGTGTACAGAATGTCTTGCCAGATAGAGCCAGATTGCAATTTAGTTATGTAATCATAGCTAAAGAAAAATTAGTGACTAATGACATAACTCCGAATAGAGGGTTTATTACTCCTAAACCCTTCGTATATGATCGATACGAGATATCAGACATCACGTACTACGACCAATCTTCTCAACCGGGATCTTATCTTCATGTAGCGCATATGACAGACGAAGCCTATGAGAAATTAAAAAACAATGCATTAGTACTGCAAATTACAAAGCAGGTCTTTCCAGCAAACGAAGGCAAAACAGGAACTTTCCCATTAACAGGAGATCAAGAGTGGTCAGTAGATAATTTTGGACCTATTTATATTCCTAAAAAAGGTGCGACGGTTGCTTTAACTCCAGAATCTGTTCCCTTATATGAACGTATTATAGAAGTTTATGAAGGCTCAGAATTTGGTATAGACAATATACTAACTATTGAAGGAACTGTTGTTTCATTAAATGGTCAACCTACAACTGAATACACCTTCAAGCAAGATTATTATTGGATGATGGGTGATAACCGTCACAACTCCCAGGATGCCCGTTCTTGGGGTTATGTACCCTATACGCATGTCATGGGAAAACCCGTGATGGTTTGGTTTAGCTTAGATGCCAACAAGCAAGGAGGATTGTTTCAACGTATCCGTTGGGATCGTATGTTTACTACCGTAGGTGGTAATGGTCCACTCGTGAGTTACCGTTATGTGGTTCTAGCTTTGATCCTACTCTATTTTGGATGGGGTTATTTTAAAGGAAAGCGTAAAGCTAAATCCTAATTATTTTGAAAACAATCCTCATACAACCGGCCTATTGTGCCCCGATAATTCAATATGCAGCTATTGCACAGGCAGAGCATGTAGTTTTTGAAGTGCATGACAATTATCAAAAACAGTCATATCGCAATCGTTTTAAGATCGCTACCTCCACAGGAGCATTAACCCTTACGATTCCTATCTTACATCGAGAGGAGCCTAAAAAAGGGCATCAGTTGACGCAAGAGGTTGGTATTGAAAATCAGTTTAAGTGGCAACGCAATCATTGGCGCTCCCTTAAAACTGCCTATCAAACCTCTCCTTATTTTGAGTATTACGAGGATGAATTTGAGCCTTTATATAGTCAAAAATGGGAAACCTTAGCCGATTTTCATGCAGCATGTCATCGTATTATCATGGAATGCTTGCAACTGGAAGTGCCAACAACAACTTCTACTGAATATTTTAGGTCTCCAAAGGAACAAAAGGATTTGCGCTCGTTTATAGTTTGCAAAAAAGAACCAGATTATCCGCTGCCAGAATATCGCCAACTCTTTGGTGACAAGCATGGCTACTTAAAGAATCTCAGTATTTTGGATTTACTTTTTAATGAAGGAACTAATGCGCTTACTTATCTTGAGCAGGTTGACCTTTCGGCTTTATAGATGGAGTTTTTTGAACCCTCGCTAGTATTGGAAAGTGGTCTGACAATTCAATATCATAGTTTTTAAACTGTTGCACCTTCCACCTTGGATCAACGAGTATAAAATCGATACGTAAGGGTAGGAAATCAAAAGTGAATGTTTTTCCTGTTCCTGAGCCCGCTTTCGCGAAAGCGTCTACCTTCTCACCTTTGGCCTTCCGATACACATAAGAGCTCGCACTATTATTAAAATCTCCAGCAACCATCACATGATATGGCGATTCTTTTTCATGTGCCAAAAAGAGATTGAGTTGAGCCTCCTGCTTTTCAAAAGCATCCCCCATACGCCCCAACAGTCGTTTAGAATCTTCCTTCTGCAAACCAGAAAAATTTGGTGTTAATTTAAAGGATTGAAAATGAATATTGTAAATACGAATAGTATCTGAATCCACTTTAATATCGGCATAAATGGCATTATTTCCAGAAGTAGGAAAATCGAGTGACCCACTTGAAATGATCGAAAATTTTGAGTAAATGACTTGGCCAAAAGTCTCTTTCTTGTTGGTCATTTTGGCAAATTGATACGGATACATATCAGCAAAAGAAACACTTGGATGGTATTCTTGTAAGCATACTATATCAGGAGATTCTTGCTCGATAAAAGCTTTCATCTTGGGTTCTGTTACTAATCGAGGTATTTCTCCATTTTGGGTAAAACTATGTACGTTATAGCTCAAAATAGACAAGCCTTCCTTAGCTGGTTTTAGTGAGCTTTCGCCAAAATGAAAAAAGGCAGTAAGGTGTCCAAATCCTAGGAGAAGTACAAAGGCTGAGAGTAACATCTTTCGCTTTAAGCGCAACAACCAATAGGCAAAAAACAAAACATTAACACCTATCAACACAGGAATCAATAAAGAGAGTACTGATAATTTAGGAAAAATATGTGGCGGAATATATGGTAAGAGATACCCTAAAAGGAGTAAGACAGCAACAATACTATTAATGAAAAACAAAAACTTCCCAAAAAGACCTATTTTTTTCATGGCTTCTATTACTAGTCGTCTTTCCCTGCTTTGAAAAGAAAATCCTTCTCGGCTTTTGAGAGACTATCATATCCGCTTTTACTAATCTTATCTAAGATGCTATCAATTTGTCGTTGCTTTTCCGACTTTGTCGCTTTTGTTGGCTTTGCCTTCGCCTTTGGTTTATTCTTTGGCGTGCGATGAACGGTACGCATTCTGCTTTTCTTAGGCCGTGGCTTACTAGAAAACCAACTTACAACGGTATCCATCAATCGTTCAAACCACGCACCAATATCATTGCCTTTGGCCATTTGTTGGGCATATACATATCCAAAGGCTGCACCACCTAAGTGGGCAATAAATCCGCCTGTATTATCTGCAGATGTTGCAACACGCATGATGTCACTCAACACAAAGAAGGCTGCAATATGCCATAACTTTATATTGAACATAAACAACTTCAATTGGGTATTAGGCGTATAGGTTGCAATGAAAACGATAATCGCGTTTACGGCTGCCGACGCACCTACCAATGAACTTGAGCCACGAGCATTTAATTCAGGAAAAATTGTATAAGAAATCATATACAATAAGCCACCTGCCATAGCTCCCATAAGGTAGATAGTCAGAAAGCGTTTGCCGGAGAAGAGATTCAATACAAATCTTGAAAAAATGTATAAGAAATACATATTCCGGAGGACATGCCAAAAACCAGAGTGCACAAAGGCATAGGTCAGTAAAGACCATGGTTGAAGAAAATATTCTGGAAAACTACCTGGCAAAGCCAACCAGCTTGTAAAACCAAAGGAGGTTCCAAACAAAGACGGAATGAGGTTGAGAAGTATAAAAATAGCCGCATTGATCACAATCAGTTTGATTGCGACATTGGCCATTTTGAATTGATATAAAAGTGGGCTAGCTGCCATATGTTAATTCCAACGATGAGTGTTCATATTATTTTTCTTCCAATAATAAGCAATTATTAGTCCCGTAAACGCTCCACCCACATGCGCCCAATGCGCAATATTGGCTCCAAAAATTGACGCCCCCCCGGTAAATCCAAGGATAATATCTAAAAGAACGACAGCAGGGATAAAGTATTTTGCTTTTATGGGTATAGGTAAGAATATTAGCATCAAAGGTGTATTAGGAAACAACATCCCAAACCCTACTAAAAGTCCCATGATAGCACCTGAGGCACCAAGACTACCCATATTATAAGCCCCTAAAATGCTTTCAAGTTTATCTTGTCCTAAAACCTGTGCCCAAGCCTTATTGTATTTTCCTTCTGCAAGCACTTCCATAATTGAGTTCTTATCATACCCAGCATTTACCAAAGCTTCAACACCCCCAGACACATTAAAGTAATCGATCCCTACTGAAAGGGCATAGGCTCCTAAGCCTGCAGAAAAATAGAAAAAAATAAATTTATTTCGACCCCAAATTTGTTCTAGAGGTGTTCCAAACATCCACAATCCTAGCATATTGAATATAATATGTCCGTAAAATGTTTGGCTGTGCATAAACATATGAGTAATTACCTGCCAAAAATGAAATTTTGGATTCTCTGGATACCAGACTGTAAAAAGATCAGCGGTTCCAGACAACATTGTGCCTACAAAAAAGATCACATTGATGATCAATAATATCTTAATCGTTTCGGTTAACTTCCCCATTCTATTTAAATTTTCTATCGAGTTCTTCCCCCGTCATAGTGACAAAGGTTGTTCTGTTACTTGGCGATACAGAAGGTTCTTTACAGGCAAATAATCTATTGACTAAATGCTCTCTAGAAACAGGATCTAAGGCCTCACCTGCCTTTACAGCCATACTTTTAGCCATACTCTTGGCCAAGGTATCTGTCTGACTAAAACCTACATTAGGAACCTCATTTTCTAAATCACTTAATAATTGCTCCATCACAATAGGAACTTCTCCCTCACTGATAGAAGTTGGAATTCCAGTCACTTCAAGGCGTTCACCTTCCATGCTTCCAAAGGCAAAGCCAGTGTTTTCTAAGCCTTCTTTCAACTGTAGTAACAATGCAAGTTCCGAAGTATTATATGATAACACCAAAGGAAACAATAATTGCTGACTTACAGATTCTTTCACGGTAATGTTACGAAGTAATTCTTCGTACAATACTCTTTGATGGGCACGATGTTGATCGATTATCACCATGCCACTTTTTATAGTTGTCACGATGTATTTATTATGTAATTGGTAGGTAGTCGCTTCTGTTTTTGAAAAGCTACTAGTCCCACCACCTTCATCATCTCCATCCTGGTTAAAAAAGTTTCCTGTAGTCGCGTCACTTTCAAAAGTTACATTACTAAATCCAGCCTCTGTCTTTGAAGATTTGGATTGTAAACCTTCGTACATACTTTCCCAGCCAGAAGTATCAAGTTTTTCGTGTTTGGGCAACTGTGCACCTCTTTTTGGTGGTGGCACATTTTCAAAAGGATTAAAATGCCGATCTACTTCTACTTTTGGAATATGAGCATCCTTATTTTTATAGTTGTAAGGTGTGTCCAAATTTGAATCCCGATCAAAATCTAGCACAGGAGCAATATTAAACTGCCCGAGGCCATGCTTAATCGTTGAACGCAAAATCGCGTACAATGCATGTTCGTCATCAAACTTAATTTCTGTCTTTGTGGGATGGATATTTATATCAATTGACTTTGGATCTACTGTGAGATACAAAAAGTAACTCGCCCTTGCTCTATCTGGAAGTAAGCCATCAAAAGCGGCACTTACCGCATGATTGAGGTAGGCATTTTTTATAAAACGATCATTGACAAAGAAAAACTGTTCTCCTCTTGTCTTCTTTGAAAATTCAGGCTTGACAACAAAGCCTTCGATGGTCAAAATATCTGTTTCCTCTTGGACGGGCACCAATTTCTCATTGGTCTTCCCTCCAAATATTCCTACGATTCGTTGTTTCAAAATACCTGAAGAAAGATTGAAAAGCTCTCCATCATTGTGGTACATAGACAAGCTAATCTCTGGATGCGCCAAGGCTACACGTTGAAACTCATCAATAATATGACGGAGCTCTACGTTGTTTGATTTTAGGAAATTACGTCTTGCTGGGATATTAAAAAATAGATTTTTAACGGCAATCGATGTTCCTTTTGGGGTAACACAAACTTCTTGTCGAATAATTTTACTGCCTTCTATTTCGAGATGGCTGCCAACTTCAGCGCCTTCTTGTTTTGTTTTAAGGTCTACATGTGCAACTGCCGCAATAGAAGCTAATGCTTCTCCGCGAAAACCTTTGGTATTGAGATTAAACAAATCATCGGCAGTGGTGATTTTTGAAGTTGCGTGACGTTCAAAACTCATTCGAGCATCTGTATCGCTCATCCCTTTCCCGTCATCAATAATTTGAATCAAGGTTTTACCTGCGTCTTTTACGATGAGTTTAATGCTAAGTGCGCCGGCATCAATGGCATTTTCCAGCAATTCTTTTACAACAGATGCTGGTCGCTGCACGACTTCTCCTGCAGCAATTTGGTTAGCCACGTGATCGGGCAAAAGCTTAATGATATCTGCCATTCGGACTTATGAGAATATGGATAGATCGAAATCAATAATAAATAGGAAGATCAAAACAAGGATGGCTATTATGATCCAGATTGTCGCATTAAATCCAACATTGGCTTTATTTCTTCTTGACTCTCTCGCATCTCTCCAGTGAGATCCGTAATCATTTCGGTTATAATTTTCGCTAAAAGCATCGATACGCGTCGCATACTTTGCCGATTCTACATCGTCCTTTCCGTTATAATAACGAGGCGTATAATTAAAACGATTGTTCTTCTTAAGGCCTTTTATTATTGTGAATTTAACTGATCCCATAGTCTATGTTCCTATACATTCAAATATACGGTTTTCATCGCAAAAAGCGAGCCACGCTCCACAGCCTTGACATAGTTGTCAGTCTAAATATTTGTTAAATATGTAGGAAGATGTCCCTTCTCTTAGAATTTAGATTCTTTGCGAAGCTGAGCCATTTGAATAGCCGCAATAGCCGCCTCGGTCCCTTTGTTACCATGAATACCACCACTGCGGTCTATGGACTGCTGCTTATTATTATCAGTCAGCACACAAAATATTACAGGAATATCACCTTGAACATTCAAATCTTTAATCCCTTGGGTTACTCCATCACACACAAAGTCAAAGTGTTTGGTCTCTCCTTGGATCACATTCCCAATAGCAATGACTGCGTCCAGCATATCATAGCTCTGGGTCATGCGTTTACAACCGTAGATAAGCTCAAAGCTCCCAGGAACATTCCAGCGTACAATATTATCATTGACCGCTCCACAGTCCTTAAGTGCATCAAAAGCCCCTTGAAAAAGGCCTTCTGTAATTTCTGGATTCCACTCAGAAACAACAATCCCAAACCGAAAATCTTTCGCGTTTGGGATTGTTGTCTTGTCGTAAGCAGATAAGTTTATTCCTGCTGTTGCCATAATATGTAGTTTGAGGATGCTTATCAATCAGACCGTTTAAGGCCTTCAAACGCATCGTCTTTTAGTTTCCTCCTTGTGCCTTACCTATATAAAGATCGGCTTGAGCAGCATACTCAGAATCAGCATAGCTGTCTTTCAAAGTATTTAGGTGCTTCAAGGCTGTAGCATTTTGTCCTAATTCAATCGCTGCAACACCTGCTTTAAATAAGAAACGTGGTGTTGTGAAGCTGTTTGGATTCATTCCTGCTGCTTTCTCGTAATATCCCAAAGCTTCAGAAGCTTGACCTAATTGCATGAACGCATCTCCAATAGCTCCTTTAGCCAAAGGTGCAAGAATCATATCATCAGAACTAAAATCCTGTAAGTGACTAATTGCCTTAGAATAATCTTTTACTTCCAAGTATGACATCCCTGCGTAGTAATTGGCAAGGTTTCCAGCTTTCGTACTTCCGTAGTTGTCTACGATGTCCAAAAGACCATACTTCCCATTAGATCCTGTCAATGCAACATTGTATAAAGAATCTTTTACTGTTTCATTAGTCGAATCCAAAGCAGTGTTAAAACTTTCTTGTGCTTGAGCAAGTTCAGTTGCGGCTTCTGCCTCATTTGGTTCTGCTACAAACTTCGTGTACGCTAGAAAAGCGAGTACAACCACAAGAACACCTACGATACCGTATAAGATAGGCTTTTGATTTTTCTCAACCCATTCTTCCGTACGTGATGCACCTTGATCGAGAGATTCAAAAACTTCTGCCGTAGTAGAATCTTTTACATCTATCTCATCTTGGACATCTTTCTCCTTCTTCGTTTTTGGCTTGTAACCTCTTTTATTATATGTTGCCATGTAGTTTCTTCGTTAGTGGCGCAAAAATATAATATTTATTGAATTATGAAAGGGAAAATATTCCTTAATTTTGGATATTTCGTACCAAAGTTTGAGGGGGTTCCCGCTTTCGCGAAAGCGCACTCCATCCAATACCTATGATCTTAAAATCCTTATCCCTTATTAATTACAAAAACTTCATCGCTGAAGCCTTCGATTTTGACGCCAAAATCAACTGCTTTGTCGGAGCAAATGGGGTAGGAAAAACGAATGTACTCGACGCCATTTACCACCTTTCTTTTGGCAAGAGTTATTTTAATCCTATCACGAGTCAAAATATCAATCATGAAGCCGACTTCTTTGTCATAGATGGGCTTTATGACAAAAATGACCGCGAAGAAAAAGTGATCATTAGCGCAAAAAAAGGACAAAAGAAGGTCATTAAACGCAATGCCAAAGTCTACGAACGCTTTGCAGATCATATAGGTTTTTTACCTCTTGTTATCATCTCTCCAGCAGATAGAGATTTGATCACCGAAGGTAGTGACCTGCGTCGTAAGTTTATGGACGGAGTGATCTCTCAAAGTGACAAAAGCTACCTGAGTAATTTAATGGCTTATAGCAAAATTTTGAGTCAGCGAAACGCCTTATTGAAGTATTTTGCGGTCAATAATACCTTTGATGCAGATAATTTAGCCATCTATAATGAGCAATTAACGTCATTTGGAGGCCCAATTTTTGAAAAACGCCAAAAATTCTTAGAAAGCTTCACTCCTATTTTTCAAGAGCGTTATAAAGCGATCAGCGGTGCGGCTGAAAAAGTTGAACTGACCTACTCAAGTTCTTTGAGCGATATGCCACTTGAACACCTACTAACCAACGCCTTAGCCAAGGACAGAGCATTGCAATACACAAGCGTGGGTATCCATAAAGACGATCTTCAGTTTGAAATTGATGGACATCCTATAAAGAAATTTGGCTCTCAAGGCCAACAAAAATCATATCTCATCGCTTTGAAACTGGCGCAGTTTGATTTTATCAAAACTCAAAGTGGGGTTGCGCCCATTCTCCTTTTGGACGACATCTTTGACAAACTCGATGCTCAGCGCGTTGGACACATTGTCAAATTGGTAAATGAAGATCACTTTGGACAGATTTTTATCAGTGATACTCATCCAGAGCGAACGGAAAATGTTGTTAAAGAAACGCGACAAAGTTATGAACTGTTTCATTTGGGAGCAGACTAATTAAGTATCTTTGAAAATGGTCGTTCAGCAAAGATAGACTCCGAAATTGACTAAGAACATCATACAAATCCAATAGTTTTGAAAAAAATAACCCTCCTTCTCGGACTCTTCCTCCTACTAAGTTGCTCTCAAAGCACCGATGAAAAACTGGTTTTAATTAATGGATATTGGGAGATTGCCTCTGTTACAACGACTGAAGGAGTGACAAAGGAGTTTAGTCTCAGTCAGAATGTAGATTTTATTGAGATTCAAAACGGTAAAGGCATTCGTAAAAAAGTCCAACCTGATGCGATGGGTAATTTTATAACCTCCGATGCTTCTGAAAACATTGACGTTGAAATTAAGGAGAACAAACTTCTTCTTAATTATAGCACAGCTTTTGATACTTGGACAGAGACTGTTATCGAAGTATCTAAAGATAAATTAAAAGTCGAGAACCAAAACGGGAACACCTATACCTACAGAAGATACCAACCTTTGATCAACAACTAATGGCAAAACGCAATACAGATCCGATTTCAATTACCGCTGCGCTGGGTGAGTTTGTGCAAAAAAACAAGCTCCAAAAGGGTATCGACTCTGTAAATGTTACCGACGCTTGGTATACGTTGAACCCTGCTTTTAAAACATACACTACTGCCTTGCGATTTGATAGAGATACCCTCTTCGTTAATCTTAACTCCTCTGTTTTGAGAGAAGAATTGAGTTATGGAAAAGAGCAGCTCCGCGTTCAACTCAATGAAAGTTTAGGACGTGAAGTTGTAAAGAAATTGGTATTGAGGTAATCCCCCTCTGTCCATTGAACATCTCCCCCAAAGGGTGAGAATTAGTTGTACTAGTATTTCTATTTTTTACTCCCAACTCAGCGAAAAAAGGCTATAGACTTTAGGCATTAGGCATTAGGCATTAGGCATTAGGCATTAGGCA
>TARA_R110002051_G_scaffold316835_1_pt1 | contig 70570 bp, 71 predicted proteins | sample TARA_R110002051 | Tara Oceans TARA_R110002051 (sample SAMEA4397023) | marine metagenome | biome: Polar Biome; feature: [MES] marine water layer (ENVO:01000295) within the mesopelagic zone...; material: water (ENVO:00002006), including particulate matter (ENVO:01000060) such...
ACCGTCCGAAAATCACCTTGCGAAACCGGGAGCATCCACACACGACCTTTACGATTTGAACCTCGAATATGGTGCAGAAGACCCGACAGACTTGGATCAAACCAAGCGGGTTATGACCATCCTTTTCCCCTCAGACTACTGAAAATCAGGAGCGCCCATGCAGGGCGTTCCCTTCAATTCATCACCACATCAAGGATAGAAAAATGACCGATCAAACAACAATCCCGCAGATCACAGAAACCGTTGCCTTTACTGATCTATACGTTTCCCCGTTTAACCCCCGCACTGTGGTTTCAGATGATGAAATCGCATCCCTTGCCGAGAACATCAAAATTGCTGGCTTAATCCACAACCTTGCAGGGTTCCGTCACGATGGGACCAAGGGGGTTGGCGTTGTTGCTGGTGGGCGGCGTTACCGCGCCCTTGCGCTGTTGCAGGACGATCCACGCTTTCAGAACGTGCAGGTGCAGCTTGCAGCCGACGAAGACACCGCGAAATTATGGGCGACCAGTGAAAACGCGCAGCGCCAAGACTTGCACCCCGCCGATGAAATTCGTGACTATGGCACCTTGTCAAAAACAGGCATGAACGCATGTCAGATTGCAGTGGCCTACGGTGTGACGGAGAAAAAAGTGTATCGCCGCTTGGCTCTTGCTGGCCTTGACGACGCAGTTCTGGACGCATTGAAAGCCACCGAAATCAGCCTGTCCCAAGCTAAGGCGTTCACGATCAGCAATGATGCAAAGCTGACCCTTGAAGTGTTGGAGGTCGTTAAATCACGTGGCACCAAAGGCTGGGGGGCTATGTCCGATCACCAGATCAAGGAAGCGTTGAAACCTGACCATGTGAAAGGCACTGACCGTCGCGCGGTTTTCGTAGGAGGTGAGGAATATATGGCCGCAGGGGGTCGCATCGGTGGCGACCTGTTTGAAAATGAAACGCTCTTTGATGATCCGACCATTTTGCAGGATTGTTTTGAAGCGAAACTAGCGGCTACGGCGGCGCAGCTTGCAGAACACAATGGTTGGAAATGGGGCGAAGCGTTGATGGACGATGGCGTCTATTACGACACCATCGAGCGGATGAAGCTGGCGCGGCTCTACAAGGTCGAAGGCGTTTTGACCGAGGAAGAAAATGACCGCTTCAACGAATTGAGCGAATTGGTTGAGGGTGACGCTTGCGATGATGCTGGCATCGCTGAATATGCGGAGTTGAAGGCGAAGGTCAAAGGCGTGTTCACAGACGTGCAAATGACCCATGCAGGCATGATCATGTATGTGGACTTTAACGGACGGGTTGAATTGATCGAAGGACTTGTGCGCGTTGAGGATCAAGCTGCCGCGATAGAGGCGGGTGTGTTGAAAAAATCTGCCCACAAAGAGACAGCTAAAAAGTCGCCGATTTCTGCCAAGTTGCAAGAAGACCTTACCCGTGTGGTTGTCGGCGCTCGTCAAAACGCCCTATTGGACGACCCGACGCTGGCCCTTGATCTATTGGCCTACCAATTGACGCAATCGCAGGGATACCGCCGCATTCACGCCTATGACGTGTCCCTGCCCTACCTGTCCAATGTACCAGAGACGGAGACAGGATATGCCCAAGATAAGCGATTGACCCTGCCCGATCCGATTGAGAGCAAAGGCAACGAGGCCGAGGACTTCGCAGCGTTCCGCAAACGCGGGCATAAGAAGTGCATGGATATGTTGGTGCGGAAAATTATTGGGCAGCTATCGATTTCCGACGCTGATCTTGCAGACATGATCGACCAGAAAACCAAGAAGGTCACACGGGATCACTTCACACCAACAGCAGAGAACTTTTTCATGCGGGTTGGTGGTCCCTACATGATCGAATTGTGGAACGACCTGTTGGACCTGTCCGAGAGCCACGACGCAGCCAAATCGTTCGCGACTTTGAAAAAGGGCGAGAAGGCCGCAAAGTTAGAAAAGCTGTTTGGCGACGAGGCAACACGTAAGGCCCTTGGCATCACAGAGTCGCAAGATGCGCGCATCGCAGCTTGGTTGCCCGACGGTATGGTCTGATGTGTGGGTGGGGCGCACAAGTGCCCTGCCCTCCCCGTCACTTTCATTGATTAGAGTAGAAAACCATTTTAGCGCCTGTGAGACAATATTGTAATATTGTTAAAGGCGCGCTACACAGCTGAACCCGCCGATTTTTCCGCATGAGGATATGACAATGCAAACCAAGAGGCATTTTCTAAAGACCGTGAGCATGGCGGCGATGTTGCTAGCAGCCCCAGCAATTTGCACGGCGCAGGACACACCTTGGTCTGACATTGGCTTTGATCGTCTCTTGGTCGCGAACACAGACGGCGACAGTTTGGCCGTCAGGTTCAGAAACGGTCAGCGATACGATGCTAGTAACCTTCAACGTCTGAATTGGCTGTGGCGAGACTGGCGCGATGCCGATGCTCAGAGACCAGTTGACCCTCTGCTGTTTGTTGACTTGGCTCTAATCCAGACGCGCATGTCGCTAGATTTTGGTCAGCCCAAGGCGATCTTGATTAACTCTGGTTTTCGCACAGCGAGACGGAATGCGACCATCCCGAACGCTGCCCGAAATTCTCAACACGTTGCAGGCAGGGCATGTGACTTCAATATTGTAGGTGTCAGCCCGCCGTTGGTTGTTGGCTACGCTGAATCTTACGGAATACACGGCTTGGGCCGGTACTCGGATTTTACACATATCGACGTTGGCCCATCAGGGCGGCGTTGGACAGGATGAGAGGAAGGACAATGACTGAGAAATCTAAAACGCTGCTGTTGAGCGGAGGTGTGATCCTTTGCGCCGCAATGATCGTCGTGGTGACTTATTCCATTGCGATGAAGCAGCACCGTGACCAATTCTTTGAACCCGTGATGACACTCGCCAAAGAGCTTTGCATTGAGAGCGGCGGCGTCATCGTGATTGTTCCAATGTCCGAAGACGGTCCAGCCCAATGCCTCACGACCGCCCAAGCCGATGATCTTGGCCTTGATGTGGCAGCTTTGATTAGTGGCGGCGAATGAAAGATTTTGGGCCGTGAGGCCCGCGAGTTTCCTTGTGGTGAGGATTCAACTGGTCCCGTTTCGGCGGGCCCTTTTTTCTACGGCATTGCCGTATTTTCCGCTTGACCAAATTACGGCAATGCCGTATGTATTGGTATGCACACTGTAATCTGGACAGCCACTTTTCTAACTCAAGCCAAACGCCACGGACTGTCCGAGGCGGACATGGAGGCAATTGTGAATACTTTGGCCGATAATCCGGTTGCTGGTGATCTTATGGCCCGAACTGGCGGGGCGCGTAAACTACGCCATGCTGGTCGTGGCGGTGGCAAGAGTGGTGGGTATCGGACGATACATTATTTTGGCGGTGATGATGTGCCTATATTCCTGCTTGCCGTGTACGGGAAGGGAGCGAAAGCAAACCTTACCGACGCCGAGAAGAATGAACTGGCGAAGATACTGCCCTCGCTTGCGGACGCATACCGAGCGAACGTGAAGAAAGTAACGGCCCAACTGGGCCAGAGCAAGAAGTGGAAAAGCAAATGAATTTCGGAGAAGAACTGATCCAAAGCGCAAACGAAGCGCTGGCAATTGCTAAAGGCGAAGCTGAACCCGCTGGCGTGTTTGTGCCGGAAACTGTTGATGTGGCTGCGATCCGCAAACGTCTAAAGTTGTCACAGGTCGCATTCGCCGAACGCTTTTGTTTGCCTGTCGGCACCGTCAGAGATTGGGAGCAAGAACGGCGCTCACCAGACCGTGCAGCGGTTGTCCTTCTTTCGATTATTGACCGTAATCCCGAAGGAGTTGCCAAAACCCTTGCGGCTGGATGAGGTTTGGGAAGGCCGTTAAATGTGGCTGCGCACAGTGCGCCCAGATGATTTTTGGCTGGTGATAGCCATTGTTGGCGGATTCATGGCCTTCAAACGCGGAGAGAGGTTCCAATGAAAGACGCCCCAAAAGATGATGATTTCGTATTTGTTGAAGTCACCAAGACTTTCATGATGTCGAAAGCACAAGCGCGTAAAATGGTGAGTGTTTCGAGATTGATCCACTCTGATAGGACGTTTTTTTCACGGGATGATGATGGAACGGAGATTAGAACGACTGGCGAGGACTTCCTAACAGAGGACATGGATCACGATTACGCCGAAGCCGCTGGCGAGCTTGCCGATCCAGAAGGTCTGTTGGGCCTTGAACTGGTATCGACATCGAGCAAAAACCTTGATGCAAATGCGGTTGACGAACTCGTGCGGTTTTGGCCTGATAACTGGCGTTCGGATGCACTCAAGCGGCTCGATGATCTTGATGACTAGGGGCAAGCGCAATGCTTGAACAGGTTCAGTATCGCATGGCCGAAGTAATTTTTCGACCCATCCGCGTGCTACGCGCTTGCTGGGTAGAAGGTCGCAAGACAAGCAATCAATACATGCTGGCGGGATGGACCGTTTTTCTACCTACGCTTGGTTTTGGTATCATGCTTGGCAAGGGGTTATCGTCCAATGCGTTCCGCTTTGATGCCGAACCTAGCCTGATCGGAAACGTCGGACTGTTCTTTGTTTTGATCTGGCTGATGTTTACGTTCTACGCTGGCCTGATGGCTGTTGTTACTGGCCTCATAGGCACCGTGCGCAGCTAATCCCCTATTCTGCCCGCCGCTCTAGGGCGATGCCCTGCGACAACGGGCCTGCGCTATTCGCGCAGAAACGCTATCGCGTCACCCACACCAGCTTTGTCGTCGGCCCCCATCGTATCGTCGTGCCAAACCTTCGCTGGTCAAAATATCTGCTATATTTTCCCCACCTATGAAAAGCCTCGCTAAACCTCTGTTGTACCGATCGCGCCCGGGCAGCGCGACCAGATCAAGGCCGCGTCCCGACATGACCAGCTCGCGAAGTCTTGCCGTCGCAGCTTGTCCAAGGGCTAGTTCGTAATCGCACTGCGGTCTGTAGGTCTCTGGCGTGTCCAGCCCAACCAAACGCCAACTATCGCCTGCGAACCGGATAGTATCGCCATCGACAACGTAGATTGATGACGGCTGCACTCTTTCTGCTTTGACCGGCCCAGCCAGAAGGACAACAACGGCCATCAAACCCGTAAGAAACCACATCGCGGCATGGGCGGGCCGCGAGATTGGCCGCGTGTTGCCTTGTGCGTGAATCCCCGTAGGTTCGTGTGCCGTTGCCACTGTCAGTCGTCCCATCATGCCCACGGACCACCTGTGTTTTCCCTTTGGCAAATCATGCCATTATCGAGAACCAATCGTGAAGCGTTCTTTCACCCATTTCTGTTCTGCAGGAGGATCCTCACTACGGTCCGCGTTTGCGCGCATCTCAGTCGTATTTGCTATCAACGGCAGCTTGAGCATGACGCTGCTTGCCAACAGTCTTGATCCTATCCGGCCCTCTAAAAACTGAGCGCGTCGGTTCTCACGTGTCCCCTTGGCGTTGTTTCTCAAACGGACCATCACTTAGTCTTCTCTTAGCGACTGGCTCAGGCTAACGCCCTCCCCTTCAATCAAAAAAACGGTTTCCACCCGAATTAGAATATTATACAATATTATAATATCGTTCGGACCCTCCGTTTTTTGGTTTGATCGCATCGAATACACGCTTGACCGTTTTTTATCGAAACAACTTCACCAAGGAGACACCACAATGAGAACCTTTGCAGAATTTCAGATCATGGGCCGCGTAGGCAAAATCAAGACAGTCGGCAGCACACTTCGCGTCAGCATAGCAGCCGAGTATGGCCGCAAAGACGACCGAGGCGACTTTCAAGCAAACGCCTACTGGAACGAAGTGACGATCTTCAACGAGAACGTCATTAAGTGGGTGAAAGACAATACGCTCCCCGGCGATTTGGTTCACGCTCGCGGCACGCTTCGCCAAACAAGCTGGGAAAACAGCTCAGGCGGCACCGAGTACGGCATGACGCTGGCAGCAGACGACTTCGACAACGCCAGCCAAGACGAACGCCGCCGCGTTGCGAAACAGCAAGAAGGCTCCTAAGCCTTCGGCGGGCCTCACGGCCCGCCCATCCCGCAAAGGTTCCTTTCCGGTCATAAAAACCCAAGAGGTTTTTCCAATCGGACAGGCGACACGTGTCACATCTGGTTTTCAGGAATAACATCAGTTTTTGACGTGACGTTCAACGCTTTGGTGTGGAACGTCGCGCATCTTTTGCTCGATGCAGCCGATTTTCTGAATCCTATCAATGGGCCCGGAGAAGGTTATCACTTCATCTTGCCATCAAATATACTTTCTGTAGTCACTGCTGACCGTTTTGCCTTCGGGAAGGTACTTCAACACCTCACCAACCTTACGAGACGCGCGTATCGGAATCGGTAGTTTTTGGTTCATCTGCGTAGAATTCCAGTTGATCTTGGTGAGAGAGAACACCTCACGCGCAATTTCGGCAATCGTGCTCTCGCTGCTTTTGTGGGGGCACAGGAAGAGCGGGTTTGGGACATACAGCCCTGGATACGTCCCGTAGTAAGGAATGCTCCCGTTTGTATAGAGCAATCCTTTGCCATCCAGGTCAATGAATGTGCCTCGCAAAACGGGGTAGTCTCCATCGCGAAGAATTTTTGCCGCGTAATGCTCTTGGACCCAAACGAGGTCGCGAAGCTCCGTGCCCTGTTCATCCAGCGCCTCCAAGAACCCATCAGCCTCCTCATCTCGGAATCGAGAAGTCTTCATGATGATGACCCTCGCCGGATAGTGCTTGTGGTGCGCTCGATAGGCTTCGAGGACGTTCTTGACCAATTCGTATGCATCTTCTTGGGTCATATAAGGATGGCGACCGCGCGTTTCTGTCTGCGCACGACCACCCTTCAAAATGAACCCTTTTCCACGCTCATCAAACATCTGCGCAGCACTGGTCCAGAGCTGTTGGCCTTCAACGTCTCTGTAAAAACTGATCCCGATGAAACAAGCTTTATACTCCCCGTCTTGAGGCAGGCGACGCCACGGAACACGCCCACTGCCTTTGTAGTATAGCGTCGTCAACAGGTTCCAAGTTCGGCTTGCGACGTCTTGAATTTTGCGGTCGGAGGACTCTTTGATCTTTCGCGGAATTTTTGCTTTTTCATCCAAAACATCCTCCCAAACGATCTGGATAGCAAAACTCAGATCCATCGCTCGCGCTTTCAACAAGCCACGAAAGTTTGGCGCGTCCGAACCGCCGCTGTCGTCTTTTTCTCGGGTTCCACGGGCTTCAACCTTTGCTCCCCAAACTCGTTCAATCAGTTGAACGGGCAACGCGATCATCGCCACATCCGGCCGGTTTCCGCTATCCTCAAGAACTTGGAGCCGTTCGCACACAGCATCGACCGCCATTTCTACGGCCCGTGCATGATCAGGTTCTTTTGAAATCTTATCCATAAGGGATTTTGGAAGGGTCTCCGTACCCCCCTCTTCAATCTCAAAGTTACAGCGGAACGGATTCTGGTTCTGCATTCCGGGGAAGTCTGGGTGGAGATTTGGGTGTTTTTCTGACGCGCCGTCAAAACCCTCTGTCGCGGCAGCCATGAAGGCTTTAGCATCTTCGACGGTTTTGGAACTTCCAACAACACCGACCTTGATCACTTCACCAAGATGCGTTTGAAGCGGCCCTGCCTCACGTAAACCAAGACGCGGGTCAGCATGACTGTGTTTGTCGCCAAACTCCAGCAGGGGCTCGTCGAAGATCTTTCCTTTGAAACCTGTCACAGGCCCAACCCTTCTTGTTTGCTCTCTTCTGCATCGTCGTCATCATCGACAACAATTGGTTTTGGTGAACTCCAAGCCTTTTCAGGCACCGTCGTGGGTAGTTCCACGCTCGGTGGAGGTCCAAATTTTAGCACTTTTGCCGTGCTTGGTTCGGGCGAGAAGAGGTCTCGATTCCCGTCTTCACTTCCAGACAAGAACCGGTGCCACATAATGACCTGCCCGCGTAGAGAGGCGTTGTTGTCGAGGCGTTTTTTCCCCGCCAGCAATGCGCTTGGGTAAGAGTGCGGCGAAAATCCATTGTTCGTGAAGTGGTATGTCGGACTAAGTATCAGATACCATTGGTCAAGCATCAGCTCAAAACGCGGCGTGAATGCGTGATGGCGAACAAATGAGATTTGACCCGGCTCTTTCTTGTTCTCGGAAGCTTTCACAACATCGGTTTCTGTGCGGTTCTTCGTCGCCAGATACTTGAAGCTGCGTGACGTATTTTCCGCCTGAGCGAGGAAATAGAAGATCTTGGTCTCTTTAAACCATCCAAGGTCATCTCTAAACTGGTGCCGCATCAGTTGCTTTAACAAGAACGCGAAGTTGTTCTGCTCGTCGCGGTCTTCATGCAGTGCAATGTCCGCGGTATCGATGACATCTACCTGATCTTCATCGATGATGTGGCGCGTGCATTCCTTTCGTGGGTCATGGAATGACCAAAACGTGCGCCCCTTGATTGACCAATCAAATCGAGGCTCCTCGTCGCGATCAAATAAGATCGCCATCGCTTGGCTTGCAGCATACGGGGTTGACGCCACATAGATTTCATCCGGTAGCTCGATAGGAAGCATGTTGACCAGTGCTTCTTCGCCTCCCCCCAGCGGGGGGACGTAATACCCATGCCCTGTCTTTGGGACGGTGAGCTGCGCGATCGCATCCGCAGCGTCTATGTTGAGCACATCATTCGCCTTGTTGAAGCGCAGTTTTCGTTGCTCAACGCTAAAATCGCGCGGGATTTCCTTCCAATAGAAGCTTTCGTCTGTGCGGCGGTAGAGTACCAAGATTATCGGGATGTTTGATCCGCGCCAGTATTCGAGGTCCGCTGTTCTTAACAGATACGTAAATCCGTTCTCATCTTCGTTGGCATACTTGCCAACATCTGTGGCCTTAACCTGCACCCCGATCATCTGCGCAAGGGGCACACCATCCACCATGACCTCGGCAAGACCATCGATGCCTGCTTCTAGTCGCCCTCGCCCATCAAACTGGAAACCCATGTTGAGGAATCGCCCCTTCGCCGCGACCTCTCCGATCTCGCCCATGAGCTGACTTTTCGTGATTTGTTTTGCCATCGTGGTCGAACCTTGCCTTGCTATGGCCTGCCGCGCTTTTCAAACCAGCTTTGGCAAAACTTGATAAAATGACGCGTCGGATGCTTGGGCTCGATCTCTTCCTTGCCGCACCATGCCCGCCATTCCTGTTCGAGCATTCGGGTATCCCAGCCAGGGGCAGCGGTGCGCGCATCGTGGTATGCCTCTGGATCGAGCCTTCCCTCGTACATCTCTACGACAGGCATTGGGACCGTTCCCTTGCTGCGAAACACAACGATGTTTCCTTCAAGAGCGGGATCATAGTCGGGGAAATGGTCGTGCTGTTCACTGTCTGCGATGATGTTGCTGATCAGCCGCTTGAACTCTTTGGCCGAAGAATGCGAGCCGCATTTCAACCGTAACTTTTCAAGCCCAATGCGCCACTCGGAGGATTTACCGCAGTGCTTACGGGCGATTTCATACATCCTGCGCTCTAGAGGTTTTTTCAGTCGGAAATAGTCCCGGCTGATAGTCAAAACCTCTTTGGCTTGAATCGCATTGAACACCCAATCCGACAGCGTCACCTGTACTTCTTGAAGCACGCCGTCATTGTCGCGCCGTATGGTCTTAGCGCTTTCTACAAGACCAAAGACCTGCCACTGTCGCTCTTCACCAGTATGGATGTTTGTTTTGATGGACGTTCCACGCAACCGTTCCAAAGCATCTTCAGCCCGACCATATGCGCTACCACCCGCAGGCTTACCCGTTGCAACAATATAGTCACTGACTTTGAAGCTGACGGTTTTTGAAATTTCTTTTTTATCATTCAAAGCTGCGATCAATTGCGAGATGCAGAAGATTAGTATGTCGCGATCAAAGACTGTCGCCAGTCCCTTTGTTGAGGGTGAAATTTCGATGTAATTGTTGCCATTTTCATAGCGACGGGTTTGATGATCCGGCTTCTTGGAAATCGAAAATACAGGGTGTTCCATACCAGCCATATCGCTCTTAGGCGCGGCATCGAAGATGTCACAAATAAACAGATCCGGTTGTTGGAACCGGTCTGGGAGCAGCGGGTTTGCTAACCGCTTCACTGGCTTATCACCCACCGTCGTCATTGCACTGGCCTATCACCCACCGATTCTATACTTCACTGGCTTATCACACACTAGTGGCTTATCGCCCACCAAGTCAATCCATTGGCTTATCACCCACCTTTTTGTCAATTTTTGCTGGCTTATCACCCACCTCAAAGCATGAGCGAGCCAGTTTCTCTTTAAAAGCAAGGCACTGGCTTGTGACACACCAAATGGTGGCTTATCACCCACCATTTAGTGGCTTATCACCCACCACCTATTTTGCAAGGGCTTGATAATAAAAGCTGAATCCCAATTTTTTAGAACGTAACCCATATATTAACACATATATAACACACACCGTTTTCAGAATGCCCGAAGAACATAGCAGCCCATTGGGCTAACAAAGGCTACCGTGTCCACGAAGATAACCTTAGGCAATACCTCACCACATTCACCCGCAGTGATCACACGATTGGTCTTGAGGATAGGTTTTCGCCGTTGTTGCCACTGGCGCAAAAACACAATGCACGCATTGTCCTGTTGCTGCTATTTCATCCTTCCAACCAACGAAGGGCTTTGCTTTTGTCACCGGACAATAGGTAGGTCTGACAGCCGCGTTGTGTAGCGTGGGCTTCGATGATCCGCCCTGAGCTGCCAAGGCCGTTTCATGCCTTCACTTGCCAACACCATCGTCTTTTTCCCAAACCGATCATTGATCAGATCGAGCGCCCGCATCGCGTCACCGTTTTTGCTGCGGGGCGCATCAAAGAGCGTTCGCGGACGGTCCTCGATCGGCAACAGATCATCGAGCATGACACCGGCTTTCGTGAATCCGAATTTTGCCGCTTGGCCCTTCGGCCAGGCGGCGTCTGCACACCGCCGCGCCGCTCGCACCAGCTCGAATGTATCGCAGGACATTGGCATGATCCGCGTGGACCGACTGCCCGCGTATTGAGGCCGGTCCTTGCGATGCCGATTGGTGTGGAAAAATACGGTCAGCGTTCCCGCGACGAGCCCATGCTGGCGCAGTTTTTCCGCTGCGCGGGTCACATGCGCCGACACCGCTTGAAACACCGTGTCGAAATCCGTCATAGGCTGACCCGCCGAGCGGGTGACAGCCATGCCTTTGCGCTGCGGTTCTACATCATCGAAAGCAAGACAAGGTTCGCCTTGCAGTTCCAGAACCGTGCGTTCCAACACCACTGTCCCGACCGCCCGCGCCTGCCTTAACGGCATGGCGCGAAGGTCTGACGCTGTTCGGATACCAAGCTGACGCAGTTTGGCTTCAGTTTTGCGCCCAATCCCCCAAATGTCGCCAACAGGCACCATTGGCAGAAGCCAATCGGCCAATGTGTCGTCCATCATATCCAGAACACCAGCGAATATCGGATTCTTCTTTGCAATGTCATTTGCGCACTTCGCCAACGTCTTTGTCGGCGCGATCCCGACGCGTACTGGCACGCCGATGCGCTTCAATACCTCGCGCCGCATTGCGCGGGCATGTTCGGTGCGATCCTTGAACCCGCCAAAGTCCAAGAAACATTCATCTATTGAGTAAATTTCCACATTGGGCGTGAAGTCTTCGTAAACCTCGACCACGCGACGGCTAATGTCGCCATAGAGCGTATAGTTCGAGCTAAAGACCTTCACGCCATGCGCTTTAATCTTGTCGCGCAACAGGTGCAGCGGTTCGCCCATCTTGATCCCTAGCGCCTTCGCTTCATCGGATCGAGCGACCGCACACCCGTCATTGTTAGACAAGACTATCACCGGCACGTTTTTCAACGCCGGGTCAAAGATCCTTTCGGCAGAGACGTAGAAATTGGCGCTATCGGAAATTGCGATAGGACGCTTCATTCCAGATCATACCGCCGCACCACACCTGCAATGACACCCCAAATCTCGCTATCCTCGGTCAGCTCAATATCAGGGAATTTTTCGCGGCCATTTGCCGGGGCCAGAAAATACCGTCCATCCCGTTTACGTAGAATTTTAGCGGTCACTGCCCCTTCCACAACGGCGAGGACCGCCCGTCCGATCCTGCGCTTTCCAGCGCGATCAACGGCGATCAGATCACCGTCACGGATTCCAGCGTCCCAAAGGCAATCACCTTCGACACGCCACCAAAACGTCGATGACGGGTGCCGAACGACCCATGAAATGGGGTCTATTTCGTCTTCCAAATCATCCCCAGCAGGGGATGGAAACCCTGCACTCGCTGGTGTTGTGACCAAACGAAGGGGCATACCATTTGCAACGACAGGTGTTTCCACCGGAAAAACAGGCATCCAACACCCCCATATGTTCTTGTATTGTTCTTTTCTTCTTTCCGCTGAATTGCACCAGCCTGTCAAGGTTGCTTACACTTGACGTTGCAGCTTGATTGCGTTGATCACATAGGATTTTCGGTCAATCATTTGACTTTTCCCATTCATCTTCCCCCAAAAATCCTCGGGGGAGCGCCATCGGCGCGGGGGCAGATAGCCCCCTTTGCAGCTTGTCGATGGGATGAGATTTGATACAATAACGTATTACTGTCTGCTTTATATTGGATTGCATCTTGCCCGAAACATCAATCACGACGCCCAACGTGTTAACGGAAGTCGCATTAAAACAACGCCTTGAAACAGGTTCGACTCTGATGATCAAATGTTGTCAGTCGCCAACACGTAAGGCGTCAGTTTGGTACGGGCTTTGGACGATGGAGGCTCATCATCCAGACGGGTCTTCACAAATGCTGGTGACTGCCCGTTCACGGCTTGTAGGACAAATTTCCGTCCGCGAGTTCAAGACGGTGACGGGCATCGTTTCGTTCTTGAAAGATTGTGGTTTTGCCAAAGTTACCTTTCCAATGATTGAAGGTGATTTCGTCAGCCTTCCAATGGATTCCTAAAGTAAAACAGACTTAGGATTGATCTTGATGGCCCATGCCCCGCCCTATGGGCAGGGCACCGCGCCCTAGTTCCAGCCGCAAGTGGCTTCCACCAGAACACCGCGCCCCGATGCGAGCTGATCCAATAGTCGTTGGGCCGTCTCTCCGAGCCGCCCCGCTTCCTTTGTCTCATGCCCGCCCTGGGCCTCGGCGATCTGCCCTGCGGGTGACGGTCGTTCGCTTCGCCTTGTGCGGGCCGCGTTACCCACAATCCCGACACTTCGATGTGTGGTGTCTTCGTTTACGGGAATGCTGGAGTTTGGGATTCAGGCGGTCGTAGCCGCCCTAACCGGCACTGGATAACCCCCTGCCCTACGGGCCTTTGGCCCTGAGTTTTCATTGGCTACTTGGGGTTCGGGCAAGCCGAACGCCACTGCGTTGCGTCAGGGTGGAGGCGCGGCCTCCCCCCTCGGACAAGACAAACAGACAGGGCCGTGTCCTCGCTGCGCTGCGGGCCGCACCAACCCTATCAGTTTATCTTGTCTCGCCCCCCACCGCGTTCGCCACGTGGCAAGTTTTAGAGCCGACGCCCTTTTAGGGCTTTGGTCAAAAACCCGCACAATTAAGGGGCGCGAAGCCTCAAATGTGCCACCACAAAGGAAATTCAGATCATGGCTAAGATTGATATTCACCAGCACGTCACAGACACAATCATCGCGCAGATTGAAGCAGGCACCCCGCCTTGGCGTAAGCCGTGGACAGGTGGCGCAGGTAGCGCAGCCCTGCCCTTGCGTCATAACGGCGAACCATATCGCGGCGTTAATATCTTGATGCTTTGGGCATCGGCACACATGAGCGATTTTTCATCAGAGCGGTGGATGACTTTCAAACAGGCGGTTGACCTTGGTGGTAGCGTCAAAAAGGGATCAAAATGCGCCCGTTCTGTCTTTTATGGCACGTTCGAGAAGGAAGGCGACCAGACCGAAAGCGCAGCGGAAACAGGCGAAGGCAAAACCCGCATCCCGTTTGCAAAATGCAACAACGTATTTAACGCCGACCAGATCGAAGGCTTGCCAGCCGAGTTTTACGTTTTGCCCGATCCGCCCCGCGATCTTGGAACTGAAACAGACCCAGAACTTGAAGCGTTTTTCGCCAGTACCGGAGCCGATATTGTGACGAGCAGCGAACCCCGCGCATATTATCGCCCGTCAACAGATCAGATTCACATGCCGCCGATAGCAACTTTCTTTGATGCTGCCCGATATTTTGGAGTTTTAGGCCATGAATTGACCCACTGGACAGGCAGCACGAAGCGGTTGGACCGTCTTGGCAAATTCAACGACCGCAAGGCTTATGCGTTTGAAGAACTGGTGGCCGAAATCGGCGCTTGCATCCTTGGCGTGAAACTTGGCATCGAGCCAGATTTTGACCAAAGCGCGGCCTATGTTGAGGGATGGCTTGAAGCCCTGAAAAACGACAAAGGTTTGATTTTCAAAGCAGCGTCAGAAGCGCAGAAGGCAGTAGATTTTATCATGGACGCCTCCGAGGTCACAAAATCCCAAGAGCGGGTGGCCGCATAAGCGGCCCCCCTGCCCCGCAAGTCAGCATATAGTTTTTTATGTCTACTGCCCCTGCCTGATTAGGTGGGGGTTTTTTGCTCTGGGGGTATTGGTGACGCGGCAGTGGACGAGCTGCGCCCGCCCCCTGCCCCGCCTTGCGCTTCGCGCCCTGGCCCTTTGGGCCAGATCAGATGCAGCTAAACGGCATCGGATCACCGAGGCTGACGGTATGCGACACATCATCAACGGAAATTTCTACGGTGCTATGCGACCTAAATCCCGCCAACAGTGGTTCCCACGCGCCACCTTCGTTTGTGGATTTTGAGATGCGACCATAATCAAGCGTTGCTTGGATCGTTATGAGATCGGGAAAACGGAAAGTCGCAACCGCGTTCATTTCCAAGTTAGAGCCAACGCCGACCATCACAGCGCTGACGGTTGTGCCGTAAACTGAATTGGGGTCACAAACGAGGGAAAGCACCATGACGGGATCAGCCGTTTGGTAGAGGTCCACACCCCGCTCCATTTCATGTTCCCATGCTGAAACTGAAAACGGAACTACCGCGAGTGTAGCACTAAAAACTAGGGGTGTGATGATACGCATAAACTGCCTCCTTAGCGAAGACAGTCTAACACTTTCAGTTTGCAAACCCAAGATCATGCGTTGATTGCATCTGCGTCTTTCCACCCATTTGTCCAAACATTATAGGTGGCAATCACATCGCCAGTTGAGCGATTAAGTGCGAGTGAACCGATTGTTTTAGGATCATTATTGTAGGCTGATACGAACGCCCGCAACGTCGCCTCATCATCAGAGTGAACGGTGCCAAGATTATGCACCGCGTCCTCTGCTTTGAGACGCAACATTCCATTCCTCATAGATCACGTCCGTTTGCTTGCCGTCTTTCCACATTGGCACCTCAGAGCCAGTGTTCCATCTGTAGAGCCAGCCTACAACCACCCGGGTTTTCCGGTCTAAAATTCGTTTGATAGGTTCTGCATGAAGTCTCTTTTTGCGTGCCATGGTTTTCCCTTTGCATTGACTGAAAATAGCACTTTCCCGGCCTGATCTGAAAACCATTGAGGAAGGGTAAGCGACTGCTTTCCCTGAGTATGCGCGGAGCTTGAGAGGATGGGGGTGAAGCCAAATCGACAGGGTTGGTGCGGCCCGCAGCGTAGCGAGGACACGGTCCTGTCTATTTTGCTTCAGGGGGAAGGAAGTCGAAACTCCTTCCCCCTCTTAACGATATTGCGGAGCGGCTTTGCCGATCCTTCTATCAATACTTGCTGTTTAGTTCTTCAATGACAGCATCGAGACAGGACCAAAACAGAGGTTCAAACTGACCGCGCATCATTGCGCCGTCAGATGACAAGCCAAGGGGATCATGCTCTTGGCGGAGTTGATCGAGCATCGCAGCTGGTATGCGTTTTGTGCTTTTGTAGCCTTGGCGCATTGGCATCCGTTCCGTGTCGGTTTTTTCTACGAAAGCTGCCTTCGGTTCAAATTGTTCTACGGCCCGTCTGCCTGCCAATGTTATGGCGTCCTTGGCTGAAATACCTTTGGCTTCTAAAGCGGTCAGCTTTTCGCTTTGCTCGACTTTTACCGCCGCAGACAACGCTATTTCGCGCTTTTCGCCTACGTCTGGTTTCGCGGCTGGTTGAGCGGCTTTGACGATAGGCTTGGGGGCAGGTTTTGGTGCAGGTTCAGCTTTTGCCTTTGGTTCTGATTTCTGCGGTTTGACTGGCTGGGTTGAAGGCACTTTTGGTGAAGGTATCGGTTCTGGTTTCTCTGCAACCTTGTGTGTCGGTAAAGGCTGCGAAAAATCCGATGTGTACGCCGGATCTGAGCCTTTGATGGCGGTTCTCTTTTTACGCGGCATTAGCTCGCCTCCGTCAGCGCATCCAAGATGGACGTTGCTTCTTCAAGGGCTTCATCAAAGTGTTTTGCATGGACACGCATCAACGGCTTTTCACTGTTACGACGGTCTATTGCGATCTGATGGATAAATCCCTCAGCTGACGCGTCCTTGTGTTGCTTCCGTTGCATAAAATAATCTTCCATGACCGGAAATTGTGATACTGCTTGGCGTTCGACTTCTAGTTCTGCCTTGCTTTGTTTTGCTGGCACGTTCGACAGCACAACATGAAATGATGGTAGTGCATCGGGGTCTTCGGCTCGTTCCCGCAATCCAACGTACCAATTGAACGTGTCGGTCGTGATTTCAAGATCGTCATCACTGAGCATCATCGGGACTACGACAGCATCACTTTCAGCGGCCAGATCATCCGCCCAAGCGCCCGCCGCCCCGATCGTGTCGATGAAGATGTAATCGGCAGTATCGTTTTCATATGCGGCGTCCGTTTTTTCGGACAGGTCTTTTACAACAGTCAGAGGCTCGATCGAGAACAAAGGGTCACTGATCTCTAGCTTGTTCGCCCAACGTGCCAATGCTTGTTGCGGGTCGGCGTCAAACACAAGGCAGCGTTTTCCACGTGACATCGCGGCGCTGACCAATGCGCGGGTCAGGGTGGTTTTACCTGCCCCACCTTTCCGCGTCATGATCGCAATCACTTTCATATTTTCGTTTGGCATGTGCCCTGTTCCCTGTGTCTTGTCCGGTGTTCTTTGCATTTGGTTCGTTGTCGCTTGTCATAGGTATTGTGTCAAGTGTTCCTTGTATCGTGTACGGTGCTGTGTCTGGTGTTCCTTGTCTAGTGTGCGGTGTTGTGTCGTGTGTAGCGTGTATCGTGTGCGGTGTTTTGTATCTGGTATTGTGTCTCTTGTATCGGGTATTGTGGTTGTTGTTAGGTGTTCGGTGTCCTTGGTTTAGTGTCGCTTGTGCCTTGCGAAGTGTTTCTTGTGTAGTGTCGATTGCGCCTTGTTGCCTGTATCTTGCGAATTGGAAAAATTACGTATCGTGTTGCTTGTTCTGTGTTTCGTGTGTTGTTGGAACGCAAAGCCCAAATAATGCCGACGAGGTGCAATCGAGGGCGCGCATTGTGCTGATATACGGCGCGAGGGGGCAGGAGCGCGGCCACAGCAGGCATTCTCGGCGATTTTGGTAGGGCAGGGGCCTAAAGTGCTTATGGGCCGCGAGGCGGCGCACTTTAGGCTTGGGCCGACACCTACGGTTCTGGGCCGGTCTCGCCTTTGGCTCGACACGACCTCACCCAAGGGTTCGGTCTGAAATTGAATACAATTCACTTTTAACGACTTCGACAATATTATCATAACGGTGCAACTTTATAATTGTGTCGAAGTCTAAGTGATTGTATGGAAGGTGGCAGGAAATAGGGAGTGTATGTTCGCATGGCTGGCCGCCGACGCTTATCTGATTTGGAGCGATTGGAAATCGTCCGTGAAATGCGCAAAGGCGTTTCCGCTCAGGTCCTTGGGAAGCGTTTCGGCGTTACGCCGAGAACAATCCAGTACACCGTCCGCCGCGAAAAGTTGCGAAAACGCGATAGCGGCATACGAACCGCTCAGATTGGAACAACAGTCACACCGGAGGAATTGCGCGACTTTGAGGCGTTGCTTGGACGGCACGGCATCACCAGCCGATCTGACGGTATGCGGCGTTTGATCCAAGCTGCGAATGGCGTTTTTCAGCCTGACGAACATCTTGCCGATGAGCTCAAAGGCTTTCGCGCAGCCCTAAATCGCGTCGGCAACAACGTGACGCAGATCGCAAAGAGGATGAACGAGGCGAACAACAAGGGAATGAGGCCGTCATTTGGTCCATCAAGTTTGGGTCAGATGCGTAGCCTCGCTGGGTTCGTGTTGGACTTCGCAGACCAAGTTGATCTTTTGACCCGCCGCAGAACTGACGGGATCAGTATTTTGATCAATGAAGCCATGAAGGATTTGGTCGATGGCGAGGAATGATGCAGTCAGCGCCGTTACTGGTGAGATTTTCCGCGAGGGATGGAGCAAAGTTCGTGGGTCGATGCAGGGCCTTGGTCAAAAGCGGCCACAAATGGTCCGCGCAGCCAAGGGCCACAGATCAGCGGTGTTCAAGCCAGTCCGGTCAGGGGGATGCCAGACAAAGAAAGAGCTGACCAATCAACTCGAATATCTAACAACGAAGTCTTCTCATATCGTAGATAGCCGAGGTGTTCTTGACGGTAAACGGCAGTTGAATGCTGATGAAATCAAGAGCGTTGTTGATCGCTTTTCTGGACGTTGGAGTGAAGGTTTCCGCCCAAAGATGGGCCATACGACCCATATGCTCATGTCTTATCCAAAAGGGACTCAAGGCGAAGATGTGCGGGACATATCGGCAGCAGTTAGCGAGCGTTTTTTTGCCAATGACGACCGCAATTTTGACTACATCATCGCGATCCACGAAGACCGGGATCATCCACACGCCCACATAGTCATTAACCGCAAGTCCCAAGAGGGCGAGTTTTTCTATCTGGGGCGGGACCACCACTTTAACTACGACGACTTCCGTACAGCGATGGTCGAGGAAGCTGAAAAGGTTGGTGTCAGGCTTGAAGCTACCAAGCGCATTGATCGTGGCGACACAACTTATGCCCCGCGCACAAAAGAAATTTACGTAGCGAAAAAAGAGGACCGTGAGCCGGTTCAGCGTGAAAGGGTCGGTCGCGACCTGGACCGCGCGTTAGCCGAAATTGCGACCACAGCGAAAGCATATCGTTCATTGGCGGCTGAGGCCAATGACGAGAACCGCGAAGACATTGCAAACGCCTTGTTTCGTGCGGGCGAAATACTCGCAGCAGGCGGCAAACTTGAACAAGATGGAGAGATTTACATGGCGAACCAAGAGTCCTTTGACGATCTTCGTGGCCGTTTCGCAGAACGGGCAGAGCGGGTTGAGCAGTTTGTGCGCGATGCACCAGACAGCATGAAAGCGCGATATGAGAAGCAGTTGGATCAGATTTACCGGAATGTAGCCCACATGCAGCCCATGGGCGTGCGATCACAGACGTTGAACGACGCGCCGTCTGATACTGGCGTCTACTCGGAAACTAACATCAATAAAGACGGTCTTGGTGCAATGAAGGAACCGGAAACACGCGCACAGATCGAGACAGCATTGCGCGGCACCGGAATTTCGTCATCTACGATCATTGCAAGGGTAGAGCAGGGGGCCAGCAATGCGTCACTTGAGCAGCGTTGGATTGCAGACGATTTATCCAAGATTGCCAAGGAAGACGGGTTGAATCTTGAACGGCAGGAGGACTTGGCTGTTGCCGCACAAAAACTGGACGCAGCACATGTTCGGTTGGGTGAGACACTTGAGAGGGCCGAAGTGCTTAAAGATGATGGGATTGTCTACAGCGATGATCAAGAGCGCCCATCTGACGAAGAATTTGCAAGCATGATGGAAAATGCAGCAGACGAAGACTATCGCAATGACATTGCCGACCAACTTAGGGCCGAAGCTGGGGCCGAGCGGGCCGAGATTGAAGGTATTGCGAAGGCTGGGCGTGAAGAAGCCGTATCGGACGCCTTCCAACAAAATATGAAGTCTATGGAACGTGCCGGTATGCCTGCCTCTGTCATTGGAGGCTACACCGTTGAAATGACGGATCGGGCCGAGCAGCGCATTGATGAAAACCCCGAATTGATCGGAATGAGCCGTCAGGATCGCCGAGAATTTGAAGCGTTGGAGAATGATCTTACCCAAACTGGCGAATTTCTGGATGGATCAGAGAACGACGCAAAATTGCAGCAAGACCGAGAGGTGCAGTTTGAAGCCTTCGCCGCAAAGTCATCAGCGCATGCACAACTTGCGTCAAGGGCATGGGATAAACTTGGCACCGATTTGGACAAGCCGAACGGATTTGTTGAAGGACAACGCGATACTGTTGCAGTTCGAAACGACAATGAAACTACCGCCCAGCAAATCGACCGTGGTGTCATTGAGCAGTACGAAAACCCGACGAGCGGCTACGCACGATTTGAACGGCTTGGTATCGAGCGCAATCAAGCAGGTGGAAAGATTGACGGCGTGGCAATGGGAGAGGCATTTACGACACTCGCCAAAGACCGAAACGATGGAACAATGTCACTCGAAGAACGGCAGCGCACCGACGAATATCTAAAAGACACGGCGGATCAGTATGGCGACATGATGCGTTCTGCGCTTTTGCGTCAGGATACGCGCGAGTTCCGAGAACATGAGCATGAAGACCATGAAGCGTATAGCGAAGCCAGTCAGAAATTCGAGCTGGAGCGGCTTCGTGAGTTCGACAACGCAGTTAGGCCGTATCGTACCGATCAAGTCGAAAGCGCCGAAATGCGCCGCGTTATTGAACATGAGAAAGTCGAAAAGATCGACGGACCATTCGACCAATTTGGTGGCGAACATACCTTCCGTGACGATATTGAACGCGAGTTGAATGATGAACAACTAGAAGCGCTCAAGAAAGGTGATGCAGACACGCTTTCAGAGGTCATTGATAACCGTCTTGACCGTCTGTACGCCGCGAAAGCCTACCTGCAATCTGACGAGGCAACCGCCAATAGCGAAGCCACACGCGAGGTCATTTCTGAAATCAACGACGAGGAATATGACGCCGTAAGGTTGAAGCAGGTTCACGCCAACACAGAGAAGGGTCAGACTCATGGATAAGGGCAAAATCGCGACAGGCATCGTCCTGCTGACCCTGCTGTTTCTCGCCATCGGCTACGTAATCGCTACAGCGTTTTTGACGTTCCGAGACTTTGGCATGAATGCCGATTTGGACTTCATGTGGTTGGCTCAAAACTACCGTGGCTTACAGCAATATCGACCAGATGATGTTCGCTTAGTGAACCTCATTGTCGGCGGTTTCGGACTTGCTGGTCTGCTATTGAGTGCCGTCTTGTCAGGGAACGCCTTGACCAAGTTTGGTAAGACTGTGTGGCAGACATCGGGGCATATGAAGAAGAACGGGTTTTTCAATAAGCCCGGCCAAGGCTTCATTATTGGCAAGCTGGGGAAGGCGAACGGCAACGGTAAACTCATCAGCTCGAAAGTTTTTCCACATGCTTTGATCGTCGCCCCAACGGGTCGCGGTAAAACAACCGGCTTTGTAATCCCCAATCTACTGACTTTCAAAGGATCAGCCGTTGTGCTGGACGTCAAAGGCGAAAACTTTGAAGCAACAGCGCGGCATCGAGCGGCCCAGGGCGACGAGGTTTTTCGTTTCGCACCGACAGACTGGCATGACCGGCGCAGCCACAGATATAATCCCTTGCTGCGCATCGCGGAGTTGGAAGATCCCGACCGTCAACAGATGGAGCTACAGTTACTTGCTACTCTTTTCTTGCAGGCTGATAGCGACCGCGTTCAAGGTCTGTTGAAGGGCGGTATTGATCTGTTCGTCGCAGCCGGCCTTTTGGCCTTCCAACGGGGCAATCCCACTTTGGGCGAGATTTACAGGATCACGGCCAGCGGCGGTAACAAGCAAAAAGAGTTCATGGACCGCAGAGATGAAGTCACGAACCGTGCAGCTAAATTGATCATGGAACGACTGGCCTCAACGAACAACGACACGCTGACATCCTACGTATCGCTGCTTATGACGTCTGGTTTGGATCAGTGGAGCAACCCAGCGATCGACAAGGCGACACAGGTTTCAGACTTCGATTTTCGCACTATTCGAAAGAAGCCGTTTTCTGTTTTTCTGGTTGTTTCGCCCAATATGGTAAAGCCACTGGCGCCATTGATCCGGTTGTTCTTTTCAGACCTGATTTCATCCATGCAAGACAAAGAACCGGGCGCTGATGAACCGTGGCCGGTTATGATTATGCTCGATGAGTTCAATCGGCTTGGCAAAATGCCCATTGTCACTGACAGCATTGAGACGTTGCGTTCGTATCGAGGACACTTGGCTATCGTTACGCAGACGATCCCGGCTTTGGACGAAATATACGGCGAGAACACCAGACGCGCCTTACAGGGCAACGCAGGTGTGAAGTTGTATCTGACCCCATCGGATGAAAAGACGGTCGAGGAATTGAGCAAAGCGGTGGGTAAAACAACGAAACGGGTTGTGACACGGTCGCGTTCAATCGGGAAAAACCCATTTGAAGGGCGCAGCATGTCCGAACGTACTGAAGAAACTTCACTGTTGCCGGAGGACGAAGCTCGACGCCTACCACTTGATGAAGTCATCATAGTTGTTGATGCTCAAATGCCAATCAGAGCCAAGCGCATCCAGTACTTCGATGATCCATTTTTCAAAGCGATCCACGGTGCACAGAAGGGCGACTTACCATTTCCAGAAATGGAGATTGCTTCGACGCCTCTGTCTGAGCAAGCGGCGGCGAGGGGCCCGGCTACACCTGTTGCAACATCTGAAAACCCGATGGACCGGCCAGTTGCAGGGCAAGAGCCAATGCCGGAAGGTGGGGCCGCGGGTGGGCAACAGGATGAGCCGCAAGAGAGCAATGAAGGTAAAAGTCCCAATGAAACTGACAGTGTTGGGGCCAGCTTGGATACGGATGCTGCGTCTATTGGATTGGCTAACAACTTGCCAGAAAGGGCGCAGGTCAAGACTTCAAGTCGCAAAGCGAAGACGATTGCAAAAGCGACTAAAGACTTTGAGGATCGACAAGGCCAGCTTGATCTTGCGGAACAACAGAAGTTGCAGTTCCCCGATCAATTCGAAGCTACGGAGGAAAACATGGTTGCCATGCAAGACGCTGACGATGCCTTATCGCTGATGGAATCCGAAATGGGTGGAGCAGGGCAGGGGGGTGTATCGGTTTCCGCCGCTGAGTGATCGAGGCACACGAACAGAAAAGGCCCGCTCGATTGAGTGGGCCTTTTGTTTTTCTACTTACCTGCAAGTCTATCTGACCTGTCCTTGAGGCGCTGTTGTTGCGCGCCGGTACCGGTTGGCTGCGGGGCTCGCTGAGAATTGTTGGCGGGTTGTGGCGACGAGGTGTTAGGGTTTTTGAAGCCCATTGCTTCTCGTGCCCGCAGGCCTGCAATTTCAGCGCCAGTGGCAGTACCAACCCGCTCACGTGCGTATGCCTGTTTGCTGCCACCCATCGCACGGCTAAACGCATATGACCCGCCTAAGCCACTTGTCATAGCAGGCATAACAATGTTGCCAGATATTGACCGGACAATGAAAGGCGTTGCGATGATGAATCCCTTAGCCATCAGGATCAGCATGAAGAACGGGATAAGTGCACCAATGTTGACGGCAAGCGTCGGATCACCAAGATCGTTGAGGATTCCCCCGGCAACACCAGTTATGGTAGCGAAGACACCCGCTACAACGATTGGATAAATCGCAAATGAGATTAAGGCCGACAACCAACGCGCAAAGTAATCCTTGGTGACATCGAAAAGCGTAAGGAAGATCATAATCGGAGCTATCCCAATCAGCAGCGTGATCATCAAGCGTGAGGCCACAAGGATAAATGCTGCTAGCCCTCCTAGAACGGACAGCATCAAGACACCCAGAATGTCCAACATGGCCCCTGCCATCCAGTTCAATTCTGATCCAGCCGCGTTTAAGTAGTCACCTAAAGACGCGATCAAGCCGTCGAATTCTTCTGAGAATGTTCCAGACGGGCCAGGTGCACCGCCTCCTACAGAAGCAACGAGAGAGCCAGCTATACTATCAATTCCGTTCAATATTCCTGACGATAGGGAGTTAAATTGTATCCAGTTAGTTGCAAACAACCCCACTAGAGTAATTTTCACTACTAACCAAAATGCGGTCCTCCCGTCCATAGATCGCACCTGAAGGACCATGTTGATAAATACAAAAGCCAGCATGACAGTTGCAGCCAGAACGATAAGTGTCCCAACGGTTGAAGCGACGAAGCCAAACTGAGTTTCAGCAGCGGCGTCTAGGTAATTCTCCGATGTTTCTACAAGATATGTTACGACCGTCATTCGGTGTGCCTCACCAGTTGCCTTGTTGCTCACAGATAGGTCTTGCGACTTTCATGCTGTCATTTGCAGCGCGCAAATATTCTCGATTTCTGTCCAGAATTTCCCAGCGTTCCATCGCTGAATAATTTTCGAAGTACTGTTCTTGAGCGGCATCCCACGATGGGAACCTATTGTCGCAAGTGCATTCGCCGGTTTCCGCCACTGTCTGCATCCCTTGGGCGCGATACATTGTTTGAACGAGAACCCCTTTATGAGCTTCCCGAACATCTATATTTTCGATCCACTCAGGCCGTGCTGGCCGGTCGTGGCAAGTTCGGCCCTCTTGTCCGATTGCGGTTGTGCTTTGAGCCATTGCGCTCATGGGAGCGGCAACGCCAATGGCAATGGATAATGCAACAGCGACAGCAAAGACTCTCATTTTACGCGGCCTCCGATTTTTCATTTTCGGTTTCGTCACGCTTAAGAAAGACTTTGATTTGGAGACTGAATTCTCCACATGCCACGACCGCAACGAGCTCAAAGCCCGCAGCGCCCCATTCGGTGAGTGCTTTCGCCATAGCTTCATGTTGGCCTTTTTTAGTCAGGTCGAAGTCCAAGACTTCATTCGCAAACTTTTTCATTTTCCATCTCCTTCGTCTTTCGCTGCACCGGGTAAGTAAAACTGCGTGATGCCCCGATTGCCTTCATGGCGACCGGCTTGAATTATAACATCAATCGAGCTTTCAATATATTGTATCATATCTTGGTAAGTCATTGGCACATCAGTTTTAAGAGCGGCGATTGCTAGCCGTTGCACCGCCAACTGCGGCGTTTCCGCATGAAGCGTCGTCATTGACCCGCCGTGACCGGTATTGATTGCTTCAAGGAACGTCATAGCTTCCTTGCCCCGAACCTCACCCAAAACGATGCGATCTGGACGCATCCGCAAGGTTGAAGTCAAAAGCACATCAGCCGATTGTACCTCTACGTCACGGTTTGAAATCAGCGTCACCACGTTTGGTTGCGTTGGAACCAGCTCTGCGGCTTCTTCAATAGTGATCAAACGTTCTTCGTCGGCGATATAACTGATTACCTTTCGGCATAGGACAGTTTTACCCGTCGATGTGCCGCCCGAAATGATAGTGTTCAGACGATTTTCGACACAGTATTTGATAGCTGCCTCAATATCGCCAGTCGCAACGATTTTCCGTAGTTCTTGGTTTCGCGACTTGCGGTTGCCTTCGAGACTGACTTCCTCACCAAAGAGGAATTTCAGCTTAATGTCATCCAGAGACATAGTTGAAAAAAAGCGAAGCGCGATTGAATATCCGCCCCGTACAACGGGGTCTTGGATCACCTGCGCACGTACAGGCCGATCATGATAATCGACGCTAACGGAGGCGATAGGCTTGGCACGACTGATTTGTGTTTCCGCCGCAGCCGCAATTTGTGTCGCTAAATCACCGACCTGCTTTTTACTCCACTGGGTTTCTAGCCGCCGCATGAAGTGGTCGCCCTGAAATTCGCCCCAGATCGAGCCGTCAGGGTTGATGCAAATTTCAATCACATCATCCCTTTTGGCGTCTACGAGTTGATCCAGAGTGTATTCAAAATGCGTTGCCACCTAGAAAATCTCCACGTCGCGATCAACCATCACAGTGATACGCGATCCCTGATCAACGTAGATCACAGGGCCGATTGCAAGGTATTCGCTGAGGACGGAATCTGTGCTGTCTGACAGATCGTCGCCAACGTCTTCAAGAACCTCTGCGGTCGTTTCGTTTTCCACTTGCGCAGCGGCAGCACCGGGCAGGGCGGTGATCAACGAAATCAGTGCCGCCGAACCAAAGCGTTCACCGAAACGGGTATCAACAACTCCGGTAACACCGGAGCGGCCGAGTTCGTCGCCACCGAAGGAGCTGATAACTACGGTTTGGTTGTTCGGGAGGATAATCCGGTCCCATGCCACGGTTACACGTTGCTGCGCAATTTCGACGCCTGACTGATACCGTCCGATTAAACGGGAACCACGCGGGATCAGCACACGAGAACCGTCAAAGGAATGAACGTCCTCTGATATGATGGCGCGGATCGGGCCGGGCAGAGAGCTATCCAGTGCAGTTTCAGTGACGGCTTGGATCATGGTGCCTTGAACGACAGTGTTGCCCGGATTTGCGATAATTTCAGCCTGCGTGACCTGTGTCGGTACAGCACCATTGGTCACAAAGTCTTGGACAGCCCCAAATGTGCGTTCGCTTAAGCCGCTTTCATCACCCGCACCAGCACCGCCACCAAAGGCGATTGTTGGAGATTCAATGCGAGCCTGTTGAAAGGCAAGCTCTTGGCCGCGACGGCGCTCTAATTCCGCCAGACGACGCGCTTCTTCTTCGCGTTCCAAACGCAACCGTTCTTGCTCTAACAGATCATCTTGCGATGGTCCCAGATCGAGAGGCGCAGGTGTCGGCTGTTGAAGTTGCGCAAGTTCTAAGTCCATGCGCAATTGTTCCAACTCGCGATCACGTTGCTCAAGCTCGGTTTGAAAATTCTCTTGCGCAGTCAACGAAGATGCCTGCAAAGCTGCAATTTGTTCGCCTAAAGCGTTGATTGCATCTGCCGCCGCCGTGTCGTCTTCGACAACCGGTTCTGGGGCGTTTTGCAATGCTTCAATTTGTGTCTGTAGAGCGGCCAGTTGAGCCAACAACTCTGCGTTGGGTTCTGTCGGCGTCTCTACAATCTGAATTTCAGGAGCAGGGGTTGGGGGAGGAACAAAAGGTTCAATTTCTCCAAAGCTGTCGCCCTCGTTTTGAAATTCTTCTGGCTGTGCCACTGGCATGGGAAAATCGACGCTTGGCTGCAAACTGACATAAGCCAGTCCACCAAGTGCGGCGATACCGGCGATCCCGACTACGGCCACAGCCACCGATGGTTTTTTCCGCGCACCGGCAGCAGGGGCGGGATCAGTCCCGTCCAGTTCGGCTAGACGTTTTCTTAGATCATCCTGTTCGCTCATGATCCGGCACCTCCATTTGATGTTACTTGGATGCAGACGACTTCGTCGCCGAGGCGAAGAACCCATTGCCCGCTGACGCCTGAGACACGCATCACGCCGTCTTCAATTTGCTGAGAATTGACAGTTCGCTCTCGACCATTAGTAGAGCGAAAGACGGCAGGAACCGGCGCGTTGCGAGCGAAACGGAAGTAGGTGAACGTCCCATCATCCCAAACAGCCGTTGGGGTAAATGCAGTCCTATCACTTGCTGCGTAATTGTAGTTCGGTGCTTGTTGGGCAACGGCATTAACAGGGCGAGCGTTGTCCTCTGGATACCGAAACTGGACCACGTAGTACGTCGGTGATGATACTTCCTGCACGTTAAAATAGTAACTGCGACGGTTGGTATAGACTGTGATGTTTGTATGAACACCACGAGCATTGGGTTTTACTGCAAACGCTTGACCACCGGGAACACCATCAAGTTGGAAACCCTCGGTATCACCCGCGATGATTGAGCGGATAGTTTCACCCTGACCGAACTCGATAGACGTCACATGGGTTAAGCTGACGTTCAGCCGGTACACTTGCCCCTCTTGATATGTAGCCAAGCGCACACGACTATCGTTTGGGCCAGAGCGAGGGATGTATTCAGCCAAGGCTGGACCAGCAAAGAGCGCAAGGACCAGTGACAGAGTGGTGAATTTCATGGCCTTCATTTTAGTTCTCCAATCTGTCTGAGCGGATGGCATATTCAGTGACGGTAAAGCCAAATGGGTTTGCCCAAACATCGTCGATTGAGCGTCGTTCTTCCGGCCGAAAGTCAAAGAGCAGGGTGGCGGTAAACAGACCGCCTTGAACCCCTTGGTTAGAGGTCAGACGCTTACGCATCCGAACTTGCGCTCTGTTGACGCCAATGCGATTGATGCTGAGAATTTCCACTTCAAGACGAGCAGTGGGGCCATAAAGTGTTGGTGGGTAATTTGGGTTAGCACTGTCCCAGAGCGCCCGCATTGACGCTTCAGCAGCACGATCAGACTGTTCAAGGATGGCGCGAACGCGGACATCGTTATCCAGCTGATTGTACGTTTCCCGATCAGTCACATAACGGAAAACGACAGACTCAATGATTGCCTGATTTTCTGTAACAGCAACGGCACTAACCGTTGCGTTCGGTAGGGCCATACCGGTTTCTGGATTGAAGGGTACGACTACAGGCGCAGGGTCTACATCAAGAACAGCGACCGCCGCAGCAGCCAAGCACCCAAAAACCCCAAATGCCAATCCAGCCAACCCGAGCTTTTGCCAGAGTTGCTCACGACGCCGTGCCCCGTAAATCAACTCTTCCTCGATGTATTCCTTGTCAGTAGCCACAGTATTTTCCCGTTCAATCAGCCGAAAGCGTTGGCAGTGTGAAGTCCATGAACTGTTGTTCTTCGGCGAGCGTCGCGGCATCAATGACGCCAGCCTGACCAGCGCCAACCGTTTGCACCGCTTCCAACTGCCATTGGGCAACGAGAGCGATTGCAAGTTCCGCTGTAACCCGCGTGTTCAGATCAACACTGTCTTTGAGTTCTTCCATGTCGCCGATCAGACCAACGAGACGATCTACGCGCTCAAGCGATTGTCCGGCTTCTTCGTAGCTGTTTTGAGCAGCTGCCGACATGACAGCACTTGTTGTCGCTTGCTGGGCCGTGCGCTCGATACCCGGCGTTCCGCTGTTTGCCATTTCCGACAAGGTATCTTCATCAAAACCAGCGTCGGATAGAACTCGGTCCATTTGAGTGCGGATACCGCCAGCGCCGTTTCCTGCAAGCTGGGACCAATCGCCGTTTTTGATAGCTTCAATCGTGCCGAGGATGTCGCCAAATTCTTGATCCAAAACACCGTTGAGTTCGTCTTCAAACCGCGTCGTGATGATTTCAGGAAGTTCCATCAAACCAGTCAGGGCGGCATAGGTTTCTTGAAGTTGGGCATACTGTTCGCGCAAGGTATCCAACTGTGCCAATGCTTGCTGCAACTGTTCATTTTGCAGCACTTCATCTTCGATCATTTGCCGAAGTTGGTTAATCTCTTGGGCGATGTTTTGAACGTCAACAGTTGGGACACCTTGAGCATATGCAGCACCACCACCGGCGAGGGCAGGAGCCATAACAAAGGCGCTGGCACCAATCATTGTTGCTGCGATTGTACGGCCTAAGATTGTCCGTGTTTTAGCAAATTTTTCCATTAGTCGAGATCCTCCAATGTGAAGTCCATGAATTGATTTTCCTGTAACTGCGCAGCGGCCATAGCCATTTGTGCGTCGCTCAAGGGGCGAGTTCGGGCAGCTTTGAGACGGGTAAGGACAGCCACGAGGCGCACCAGTTCGGCCCGCGCATACGTGTTCAGAGCCATCGACTCTTGAATGTCCTGTGTTTGACCAATTCGTTGAACAATGTTGCGGATGCGGAGCGCCGCGGCTTCAACATTCTGCATCGAGCTATTGGCGTAGAAACTTGCGCCACTGCCCGAAATTGAAAGGTTCGAGTTTGCCAACAAAGCCGGATCAATCGTGCCAAGGGCATCAATGCCACCAACACGGGTCAGGTATTCGTTATATTTTGTGGGGATTACCTGCACATAATGCTGAGTTTCCTTGAACGGAGGAACGCCACCGTAATTTTGCACATTCCCTGGCCCCGCATTGTAAGCAGCGAGAGCATGGATGATACTTCCATCAAACATACGCAGCATTTGTGCGAGGTATCGTGCGCCACCCTCGACCTGCAAATACGGACTATCGTAATATGCAGGATAGATACCCAGGTCACCGGCAGTAGGCGGCATGATTTGTGTCAAACCGAACGCACCGACAGGCGAACGAGCGCCAATCGTGAACCGGCTTTCTTGCCAAATCAGAGCTTGAAGAAGGCAACGCCATTGAACAACCGAAAGACCCGCTTGGCTTACGCCATTCAATCCGTGGGTTTCTTGCGCCACACGGATGATTAGCTGTTCAATATTGAGGTTCGCATCCCCAAACATCTGATCGCCGCCGGGGTTACTGTCCGTTGGTGAATACAACACATCAGCCGATTGTTCAGGCAGTGCGCCATCTTCAAGACCTTGCACCATGCCCGGTATGTTCTGACCACCAAAACTGGATTGAGCATCCAGAATTTGTTGCAATACGTCGAGCTGTTCTACCTCAATCGCGGCGATAGCTTCCGCCGTCGATAGTCTTTGTGCCTGTTGCGCTAAGTCAGCTTCACGGCGGATGTTTGCGGCTTCATTCCTAATTATCAGGCCCCTGTCCACCGTTGGCACACCTTGGCCGAGCGAGGACGTTGCCCAGATCAAGCCAATCGCCGTCAATGAAAGGGTTGAACGCATTATTCGACCTCCGCGCCACCGGGACCGCCAAGGGCGGTGAACGTGCAGTCGGAGACAGGCGCAGTGGACGTTGAAACCCGATCACCGCTCTGCGGGAGGAAATTTAAGCTGTTGTTGGCCGAACGGGTAACAACATCAGTGCTGCTTGAGGCGTTATTCCCACCGTCAAAACAATTCGCTTGCAGCCCTTGATAGTCGCCGCAGGCTGTAAGGCTGAGCGCGGCCAAGAACATTAATGAAGTCAGTTTCATTCTACTCTCCAAAAATCTGGGCGTTGGCGGTAATCGGCACCCACCAACTGTTCACCTTTATCCATCCCACCGAGGATGGTTAGTAATGGCCCAAGGGCGCTTAGGTCGGCGTTGACGACAACGGACCCTTGATCGTCCCGCACAAGTCCCAGACGTGAATTGGTGGCGGTATTCAGCAGCACGTCGAGTTCTTTATCTTGCAGGTTGAGCATGTCGAAATCAGATGCTTTGGCCTTGATGTTCGGCAGCAAAACTTGTGTCGGGACGGCTTCAACAATCGTCTTTCCTGTCCGTGTTTTCTCAAGTTGGCTTGCAAATTGGGTCATCATTACAACGACAGCATTTTGCTTACGGACAGAGAACAACCAACTTGCGAGTTTGGCCTCGAAGTAGTGATTGTCCAAAGCTTTCCACGTCTCATCAACGATGATCAGTGTGGGCTTTCTGTCTTCAAGAACCCGCTCAATCCGGCGGAACAGATACGACAGGACGGCCATGCGCTCTGTCTCGCCTGCGTTGTCCAAAATGCCCGTCAGATCAAAGCCAATGAAATCACCGTCAAGCGAGAAAGAGTCTTCGAGCGTTTGGCCGAAAATCCATCCATAACGGCCATCCGCCGCCCATTCGAGCGCACGTTGCTGCAAGTCGCCATCATCATCCGTAGAAGCAAAGAGGGATGCGACACTTTTCCAATTCCGCAAGGAAGGGTCAGCCGCTTCACTATTCTGGCGAATGACGTCTTGCAGTTTTGAACGTTGAAGGGGTGTTAGCGGTTTGTCTGAACGAAGAAATAGAGATTCAATCCATTCATTGAGCCATGCTTGCCCTGAGACGTCAGTTTCCGTCCATAGCGGGTTCAGACCCGTTGGCTCACCCGCTTTGATGGATGAATATGACCCACCGTTGGCTCGCACAGCCATTTCCATCCCAAGACGGTAGTCAAGGCAAAATACCCGAACACCGGCGCGACGGGCTTGGGTTGCGAAGAATGCTGATAGAACTGATTTACCAGAACCTTGACGGCCCAAGAGCAAAGTGTGCCCATTGGTTGGCTCCGCATCTGGCGACCCTTGTTCGTGATAATTGAACAAGAAGCCGGAGCGTTCAGGTGTTGGCAACATAGTGATCGGCTTGCCCCATGGAACTTGATGCCCGCGCTTACCCATAGGTGTCCGATGGAACGCCGCGAAGTCAGCAAAGTTGATGTTGGTAACAGCGGCCTTTCGGCTTCGTTTTGGAGCATTGCCGGGGTGTTGTGCAAAGTAGTGAGTGCGGGCAGCAAAGCCTTCGTTCACCAGCTTGACGCCCTGTGTAGCCGCGCTGTTACGAATTTCACCGGACAGATCATCTAAGTCAGCAGCGGTGTTTGCAAACACCGTCACGGTCATGTGGTGATCTCCAAAGCTAAGGCGTCGGCTTTCAAGATCATCGCGAGCAAGCGCAAGGTTTTCCAACAGTGAAATTGCGCCATCGTCAGCAGCACGCATCAGACGTTGTTGCTTTTTGATGCGCTCTGACATGATATTGCTGTTGATCGGTGTGAACGAGTGCGTAATGACCATATCAACTGGCAAGTTGAGTTCATCGAACATCGTGCATGTTGTCTTCTCAGGGTAGTTCTTTACCGCAAAGGTCGTACCGAGACGCTTGCCCGCATTTCCATCAGAAAGTTCGAAATTCGCCCCTTTGAATGTGACGCGGGTATTGGCGACGTCCTGCGACAGATAACCATATTTTGAGCCTTGATAGAGCGGCAATTCTTGACCGGTATTAAGACCGCCGAGGAAGCCCAAGAGTTCGCCGCTGGACGCTTCAAGCAATCGTGGCGACATATCCGCAAACGTCGATTTGATAAATCCAACGACTTCACCGAGCGCACGAAGGCGCTTTTCTGTTCGCTTTGCCAGTTGTTCGATAGATTTTTTTCGCTTGAATGGAATTTTAGAACCAGCAGGAGGACGGTTGATGACAGTCAAGGTGAGGGTTTTATCCCGCATCCCATATCCCTCAAGTGAAGCTCTCCATTTTGCATCGACAGCTGCGGCGAAGTCGTCCCCCTCCACTGGTGGCAAATTGTGGTCAATCGCCTTAGAAACCTTGTGGACATAGAACGCAAAGTCTTGCCCGATCTGAGCTACAATCGCAGCAAACAGACGGCGCACCTTGTCGAGTTCTTCATCATCCTTGGTAAAGCTGTTGATGCCACCAAGACGGATACACTGGAACAACTCATTGCCCCGTGTCCGTATCGTCTGGTCATTTACAAGACTGACATATGGCAGCATGTGTGCGAGGTCTTTTTCTTTCGCGACCCATGTTGGCAGCAGTGAAAGCGGATCAAGGCCATTTTCAAGAGGCATAGCTATCACCCCCATGAATTTTGCGGTTCGCTGTCGGCGGTGTCTCTTGGAGAGTAGTCGCTACAACGTCGAGAAAATTCGGGTCCCAATCGGCGGCTTTCCACAGCATTGGGTAGGCGATCACGCCAACCAGCGCGATCGCCCAATGTTGCACCCATAGGAACACCAGAACAGTGCCAAATAACCAGACCATCGCATACATGATGGGTAAGCCCAGCAGTTTGGGAGGTCGTATGAGGCCCAGAAAAAGTGGTGACTGTTCTGACATTCGCAGAGTGCCTTACGTGGTCCAGATTGCAGCTACGATTGTTGGTGCAGCAGCGATGCCCGCGATCCCGATAATGACCCAAAGGGCCTGACGGAAATCGAGGATGCCAAAGAGCCACGACAGAAACACGCCGATCAAAGCGAGTGTGCCGATCACGATGCCGAGCGGGCCGGTAATCGCGTCAACGATGCCTTGGAGGACGTTTTGTACTGGCGACAGGTCGATGGATTGTGCCAACGCCGGTTGTGCCAGCATCAAGAACACACCGCAGAGTGTCACCGTATTGGTCGTTGTTGGCTTCATGAGTTTTCTCCCTCTAGCCTGTTGAAAACAGCCAGCACACGGCTGACGTGGTTTTGGGTTTCCCTGTAGGGAGGAATACCCGCGTACTGCTCCACGGCACTGGGGCCAGCGTTGTAAGCTGCCAATGCAAGTTGAGCATCCCCGAACTGGACCAGCATCATCAGAAGATACCGAGCCGAGCCATCGAGATTTTGTTGCCAGTTGTGGGGATCAACATTCAGATCGCGCGCTGTTTCTGGCATAAGCTGCCCCAACCCAATCGCACCGACAGAACTGCGGACGTTGGTGTTGTAACCACTTTCAATTTCAATGTTTGAGCGAAACAACAGCCGCCATTCTGTAACCGAAAGACCAGCCCGCCGGAGGGCAGGGTGACTTGCATACCGCAAGGCGGTTGCGTCGATTGCTTGGATAATTTCAGGGCGAGGAACGGCACCTCTTGGGGCAACAGTCGCTACACGAAAACCATCGGCGGTTGAGGCCTGATCTGGTTCATCTACCTGTTGGCCGAAGAGCTGCAACCCGTCGGCAGCAGAGCCTCGCCCCACGCCATCGTTGTAGTTTCGAGTGAAATTTTCTTGGGAAGACGATTCTGAAAGCGAACCGTCGCCATTCATTACCAGCACCATACTTTGCGAGAAGGCTGGGGTGCTGGCGAGGGTTAGTGCAGCAACACTAGCTGTTGCGACCCTCCAAAAGCTCGTCCGGTAAGACGTGTGTAGTTCGACCGCCTTCAACCATCGGAATGTTGATTTGCGGGAAGCCCATGCTCTCAAGGAAGGAAATAAGGCCGTTAGCTGTCTTGAAGGTACGAACGGCAATTTCGTCGTCGTCACCCAATTTCTTACGGGCGGGAACAAGCAGCTTTTCGTAGGTTCGTTCTTTGTTAACGACGCGGATAATCCAAATGCCGTACCACACCGCCGCTTTCTTGGTTGCGGTTGTCCTGCAAACAACCTCCGCTTGATACCCGCTGTGCATGAGGGTCTTAAAGTGAATTTCAGTGACCACATTCGGAGCTTCTTTGGTTATATCATTCTCCACTTCTGCGGCCTTCCTAGATAGCAGCAGTGGAACCCTTCTCAGGTTCCACCACATTACAATGTTATAAAGAGTGCATCAAGTTATAATATTGTAACCTGACGAACTTCTTCGTATAAAACATCAATACGCATTGAATTGGATTTTTCCAAGCTGCTTAGGGGTGCTAGCATCATGTCAACGTCACGGAACATCAGATACGTTCTTGTAGTATGGTTTGTTTTTGTGGCGTCATCGGTGCAGGCAGAGACCTGTTTGGCACCATCCAGACCTTTTGTTCCAAGCGATCCAGCCGCTGCGAAAGAGTACGAAGACTTGATCCGCCAAGATTTTGAAACATACATTTCTGATGTTCAGGACTATTTCCGTTGCATGGAAGGTGAGCGCGCGAGAGCGTTCACCGAGGCCCAAGAGGTCAGTCAGGAGTACGGTCGTTTCGTTCAGCAAATGGCAAATTGAAGAAATAACCGCTCGTTGATACTGTGATTACTAGGGTAGATTGATCAATTCACCGCATTGCGCCGATGGGGCGCTCGAAAAAACGCGCCACGCGCAGGTATCCGATGTACCAAAATTTTCAATGTCGGAGTCCTTGAATGATGAGACTGCGCCTACAAAGAAAACAATCACTTAGCATTTGCTATTACTGAGACTGGGGCAGGAGTCATAGCCGACCTTCGCTACATGGCGCATGAACTCACGCACTGCGGAGAGGCTGTGTGAAAACTAAGGTCGTGGTCCTCTCTCGTCGCGCTCGTTTTGAGAGCCGGAGAAAAAGACCATTCAATGACACGAGAGAACGCCCATATAAGGCCAGTCCGGCGGAATTTTCGGCGAGCGAATAGTTTTCACACAGCCTCCGGACATAGCCGACCCTCGACGATTTGCTAAGAATGGCTGCTCTCCTCGTGCTGCAAGTGCAGCGAAAAACAGCAGGCAGGAAGCCGACTATCGCTAAGGCTGCGCGACGACTGGAGAGCTGCTGTTAAAGCGGACCTTGGACATGCGCTTCTAGCGTGTGTTTCATTTATAGATCCCCGCATTCGAAGTGTTCATGTGGAGTGAAAGATCGCTCCAGCTCTTCCGCGAGGGTCTGATAAGCGCGCCTATGTCACGGGCTTATGTGCTTGCGTCCTAAAGCCTTCGATAACATGCCAGTTCCCGCGAAGGTAAAAGAAAGGAAAGAGGCTTAGGAGTAATTCAAAGCCATTTTGTCAAACAAGATAGTTGGGTTCTGAATGAGGGTTTCAATCCCATTCGACGTCGAAAACCTCAACCACATCGCGGATTTGTTCAGGGCTGAGCGGTTGCGGATGCATCCCACGCGTTAACAGAGTCAGACGGGCAGTTTCTTCGAGTTCTTCTATCGCGTTAACGGCGGCTTCAAGGTCTTTTCCTGCCACAACAGGGCCATGATTGGCCAAGAGCACGGCAGCGCGTCGCCCCGCCAACCCACGCACTGCTTGGCCCATATCGGGATCACCTGGCCTGAAATACGGGAGCAGGGCGACTTTGCCCAAACGCATGACCGAATAGGCCGTCAATGGCGGCAACACGTTGTCGGGGTTTGTTTCTGGCAACATCGAAAGTGCGACCGAATGCGTGGAATGTAGATGCACGACAGCGCCCGCAGTTCGGCGAGTGTCATAGAATGCTGAATGCAGCGACATTTCTTTGGTCGGTGGGTCACCGGAGAGCAACTGTCCCTTCGCATTAAATCGTGACAGGCGAGCCGGATCGAGCGCGCGCATCGTCGAACCTGTTGGCGTCACCAAGAGACCGCCATCCTCAAGCCGTGCAGAAATGTTGCCCGATGCGCCGTTGGTCAGGCCTCGATTGAACATCGAAGCGGCGAGGGTGCAGATAACTTCGCGTAGTTTGGTTTCCGGGGTCATGAGCCACTCAGTTTTCGTGCGGCAGTTTCAAAAAAGTCCGCAGCGCCAAAGTTGCCGGATTTGAGTGCGATTGCCAATGGCCCTGACATGAGTGCGGGAACACCGGCTGCAATTTCAGGTCCGATTTCAAGAGCTTCTGGTGCCAAAGCCTCGATCACGGCGCCCGAGGTTTCACCGCCTGCGGTGATTAGTCGTGTGACGCCTTTGGCAACGATCTCTAACGCGACGGCGGCAAACAAACCCTCGATTGCACCTGCCGCGCGGTCACGCCCGTGGCGGGCTTGTGCGTCGCGGATAGTTTGCGGGTCGGTCGTTGAATAGGCAATGGGAAGCCCGTCCTGCGCAAGTAGCCATTCGGTAACAGTTTTCGCAGTTGTGCGCCCGTCCAGAACGGCGTCGATTTCTATGAACAGGCCGGGGTTCGTTTCCAGATGAGCGGCGACTTGCGCCTGCGTCATTTGCGAGCACGATCCGGCTAGGATGACACATGGCCCGTTGCTTCCGCGCCAATGATGTTGACCTTTGCCAAGCGCCCCAGCGGCGCGGAAATTTGCGGGCAGCCCCATCGCGACGCCCGAGCCGCCGGTGACAAGTTTCAGATCAGCGGCTGCATGACCTATCTGACGCAGATCGTCATCGTTTGTTGCATCTACAACAAGCAGGCGTCGGCCTGCGACTTCGCCAATGGACGCCTTGATCGCTTCTGCGCCTGATCGAACAACGGTATGAGGGATATGCCCGACCGGTATATCTGTCTGAAGTGCCAACCAACGGCGGATATCTGGGTCAGTCATCGGGGTCAGGGGATGATCTTTCATGCCGCTTTCATTTAGCAATTGATCGGCGACAAAAAGATGGCCCTGATAAACAGTTCGCCCGGCTGCGGGAAAGGACGGGCAGACGATTATATGTTTGGCGTTCATGCGGTCAGCCAAGGCGGCTGCGACTGGGCCGATATTACCCTCGGCAGTGCTATCAAAGGTTGAGCAGTATTTGAAAACGATCTGCTGGCAGCCTTGTGACATCAACCAATCCAGCGCTGCAAGTGACTGCGCGACTGCGTCCCCCGCTGGAATGGTCCGCGACTTTAGAGAGACCACGCCGGCTTCGACACTTGGGTCGGCAGGCCCCGCTGGAATGCCACAATATTGCACGACGTGCATGCCTTCACGAGCAAGGGTGTTCGCTAGATCACCAGATCCTGTGAAATCGTCGCCGATACCGCCAATTAGCATTCTAGGTCTCCAAAAAAATTAGTCTTGAATAGGGGCGGGTGCTGCGAGACACCCGCCTGTTTTTTATGCGCGTAACGCGTCGCGGACATGGTATGGCAGCAGGTCCAGCTCAGCCACATAACCGTTGTGATCCATCGCCAACCCTGCATTTGTTGCGGCTTTGATGATTTCGGGTGCCCAGGTGATCTTTTTCTTGTGATCGCCTGCCGTCATCAGAACAAAAGTGGCTTCGTGGCCCGGTGTCGCGTGCAAAGTCCGCCATGTATTCTCGGGGAACGAGTAGAGATCCTGCTCGCCCACGGTTTGAACCGCATCCGGGTGACTTGGGTCTTGTGCGACATCGACGCTTCCGGAAAATACGATCATGGCCTGCTTTTCCGCAATGCTGAACGGACCAATCTGACCACCTTCAGGGATTTTACCCCATTCAAGTGACATTCCGTGCGGGTTCATGATTTTTGGTGCGTGATCGCGGTCCTCGCTAAGGCCATTGCCCAGAACTGGCGCGATCATCCCGCCGTGTCGATCAAGGGCGCTGTCCAGAAGGGCGCGGCCAGACCAGTCGCGCTCTTTCGCCCAAACGACCTGTTTGCTCATTTCATCGACGGTGTATTTGCGCAATGATGCAATCTGGGCGTCGGTCATGGGTTCCATGAGGTCTTCTTCCGCCGGCTTCGCCGCTCCCTCAGCAGTATCCACCATCATATTGTCACGAGTCAGATAAAGACCATGTTCCGCTGCGTTTGCTAGGATGCGTGGGTGCCAGATGATGCCACCGGTGTCGTCAGCGCCCAATGCCGTGAAAATCCAGCCCTCGTCGTCGCCAACGTTGGTGAAGCCGCGGAAAATCCATGTGGGAATGCTGACAACGTCACCAGCGGTGCCGATCACTTCGCCTTCGTCGCCGTTTGCGCCCCAACGGAACTTCCAAGTGCCTTTGTAGATCATAAAGACCTCGGCGGTGTAATGAATGTGCAGGTTGTTGGTGATCCCAGCGGGCATCGCGGCGACCCCAAGGCTGAAGCCGTGTGGTTCACCCAAAGCAACCTTTTGATCTTTAGATTGCGTCACGCCAGGGCCGATCAAAGAATAGTTTTCCTTGAGGTGGGAACCAGGCATTTTACAGTCAATGAAAGCCACACGTTCAGGCACCATCCCTGCACGTCGCACGACGCGTTTCGCGGCTTGGTCCGAGGTGAGTGTTGTTGGATTTGACATAGTAATATCCTTATGAAGTGGTTTATTCGGTTGCCGACGCCTGCGCGGCGTCGAGTTTATTCTGATGCGCAATGATTTGCGCCATGACAGCGATTTCATCAAAAAAGCGCCATTCGCGGATGATTTTTCCATGGCGGAATTCGAAGTGGCTTGAGCCGAGAATGGTCAGCGGTGCCTTATTGGTCGGGCCATAGAAGGGCGCGCCGGAATAGGTGCCGCGCAGACACCAAATAGTGGCAACACGCAGGCCGAGATCGGCGGAATCGTGAACACAGATGTCACGAATTTCGACTTTGGCATCGGGGATCATGGCCAGCAGCTTCATAGTTTCCAGCTGGTAGTTCGAGACGCCAAGCGCTCGGCCCATCCGAACAGTTTGGCAAACGATAGTGTCGCTGCACAGTTCCGGTATCAGGTCAAAAAACTTCTTTTCCCAGACTTGGTCAAACAGTTTTACGACCGCTTCGCATTCGGGGCGGGCGTGGTCAGGACGATCGCCGGAAATGCCGGTTTTGATCGGGTCCGGGTAGCGGCCAGCAAAGGCGGGAGGGTCGCCTTCAGTCACCATCCTTTCGCCTAGCACGGGTGAGCTTTTTGCCAAATCGGCGGCGACGACATACGGGTCCATGCCAAGGTCTTGCAACACGGCAAATTCGTCGCGGATCACCCATTCCTCTGTCACAAGACCATCTTGAATGACGCAATGCGCTACGCCCCGGTTGGCCCAGTCTTTTCCTGTCGCGGGGCCGTAGATCCAAGGGCCAAGATGCGTGGCGTTGTTGAAGACACGGTGGGACGAAATGAATCCGTTGTCGCCACGCCGTTCCCAAACAACATCGTCATGACCGCCGCCACGGTTCGGGAATGCGATCATCTTTTGCAGCGAATTGCTGATGACGTTTTCCATGCCATAGGTTTCACCATAGCAGGTGTGGACTTTGATATCGGTTGCGTAATGGTCAAAGATATGGCCCAAGCCGCGCGCAATCCAGATCTTGTCGGTCCAGCTTTGAATATATTCACGCGGATCTCGATAGGGGGCGTAGGTGTTGGGGTTCATGCCATCAAGCTGGTCTTGCGGGGTCATTCTAGGATCTCCATTAGGTTTGAGAGTTGTGGTTTTTCTGCTCGTTTCCGAGCATCGTGGTGTGCATCCTTAAGGCTTGCGCGATCCGACCGTTTTCAGCTATGCATTCGAATGCGTAATAAGGAAAACAGAGTTGTGATGCAAGTTTCATGTTGTGGCATATCGCTGTTTGACTAACGCAGAGTGGGCGTTGTGCCCAAGTACACACAAGCGAGGTAGGGCAAAGATGCGACGCAATAAAATTCGGGAAATTTGGGCTGCTGGCGAGACTGCGGTGAACGGGTGGCTGGCCATTCCGTCCCCGTATTCCGCTGAAGTGATGGGGCATCAGGGCTTTGATGCTGTGACCATCGATACCCAGCACGGAATGATGGGATTTGATAACGCGGTAGCAATGTTTCAGGCGATCTCTGCGACGCCAGCCATGCCGTTTGCGCGTGTCCTGCAAAATGACCCAGGGTTGATCATGCAGCTTTTGGACGCGGGCGCTTACGGCATTATCTGTCCGATGATTTCGACGCCCGACGATGCGCGCAGATTTGTCGATGCCTGCCGGTATCCACCCCATGGCATTCGCTCCTTTGGGCCAGCGCGAGGCATGCTCTATGGTGGGGCGGACTATTTCGCCAATGCCAACGACGAAATCATCACGATGGCGATGATCGAAACGCGCGAGGGGTTGGACAATCTCGAGGAAATTGTGGCGACCGAAGGATTGGACGGCATCTATATAGGTCCCAACGATCTTTGTCTGGCTTTGGGTGTGCAGCCCAATGCTGAATCCACGGAACAGATTGCCCAAGACGCGATTGCTCGCATCGTTGCCTGTTGCCACTCGGCAGGAAAGGGGATCGGCGTGTTTTGCTCGTCCGGTGAAGCGGCAGCGATGCGCACCGCGCAGGGCTTCAACTTTGTCACGCCGAGCAATGATGCCAACCTTTTGTCCAAGGCCGCCCGCACCGAAGTCGCCGCCGCGCGCGGCAAACCAGCAGGAACGTCCGGGTCTGGTAGCGGGTATTGACGCCCTTTGGGGCGTTGCGGCATTCGTATGTCGCAGCGCCCTCACGTCACCAAATGCACGCGCATGAGGTCGATCAACGAACATGACCATGTCCTCGGCACGAGAATTTCAAAGCAGGTATCGGATATCCGGTCAATCAGCACGCCGACATGATGCATGCCGGTTTGAACGAACGATCCGTTCGGGAAACTCGCAAGCGATACGTCGACAGGCACCAGTCGTGTTAGTAAATCAGGTGCGCCTGCGCCCTCGATGCGTATCTTGATCCTTGCGTGTGTCAAATCAAGGCCGACAACGTCTGGGCCGGTTTCAATCGCGGCCAATGACGCAGAAGGCTCATTGCCAGCGATAAGAACCTTGTCCGGTGCAATGCGCCATAGACTGAGGCCAGAGCCACGTGTCGATGTGCGCATATCGTCCGCAGCTTTGATCCCAAGCGGCGACAGCAAACCCGCCAGTGCCTCGCCAAACCCGTCCCAACCCGCAAACTGCCAAAGCACACCAAGATCGGACTCGTGGATTTCAACGTCGGCTCCGTTACTGGTCTGCCCCTTCAGGGTGCATGATGTATCAAGCATTTTGGCGCACCCCGTCCGGATCATAGAAATGTGACGATACAACTTCGGCGTTCAGGTCCAGCCCATCGACATGGCTGACGACGCGCACGGTTTCGCCTTGTCGCTTGGTCCCACGTGCGAGCAGTCCGAGCGCAATATAGCTGCTGAGTGCAGGCGACCACGTCGTTGACGAGACCCAGCCGTCACCATGCCCTGTTGATGGTTGCCCGTCGCCATAAAGTAATGCGCCTGGTCTTGCCCCGACATCACCAGAAATTTTCAAGCCGACAAGAGTCGGCCGCGCCGGGTCGGTCAAAACTGGGCGATTGCGCAAAACAGACCCGACGAAAGGCTTTTTGGATGATGCAAAGCCGCCAAGGCCCAAGTCTTGCAAAGTTGTGCGCCCTTCGATTTCGGCCCCCGCAACGTGGCCTTTTTCAATCCGCAGGGCACCCATCGCCTCCGTGCCGTAGGGCCGCAAATCATGCGGCGCACCTGCCTTGATCAAGGTTTCCCAGACCGCGCTAGCGTGGCCCGATGGGCAGTATATCTCATAAGCGAGTTCGCCTGAATAACTCATCCGGTGAAGCCTGCATTGCACGTCTTCAACCGTCACGTAGGTTAGGTGGTTGTTCGGGAATTTCTCGCTCCCGAGGTCCTGATCGGTGCAAAGAGTTTGGAGAACCGTTCGGGACTTTGGTCCGGCAATGGCAATGGCAGCCCACTGGTCTGTCACGGTCGTGACATGGCACCGCAAATCACGCCACTCCGATTGCAAAAGAAACTCAGCGCGTGCCAGAACCTTGGCCGCATTCGCCGTTGTGGTCGAGATGAAATAGTCATGCTCTCCCAATCGCGCGACGGCACCGTCATCCATGACAAAACCGTCTTCGCGCAGCATCACGCCATAGCGCAATCGGCCGATCGCCAAGGTCTTAAAACCGTTCACATAGATGCGATTCAGGAACTCAGCAGAATCTGGCCCTTGAAGGGCAATTTTGCCAAGTGTCGATACATCGACAATTCCCACGTGTTCGCGCACATGCGCCGCTTCGCGGATATAGGCCGCGTTCAGGTCGTCATTGTTCTGAGGATAATACCACGGCCGTTTCCAAGCACCGGCATCGGTCATCACTGCGCCGTTTTTCACATGCCAGTCATGGATTGGCGACAGACGGGTGGGGCTGAAGTGAAGCCCGTGATCATGGCCGACAATCGCGCCGATTGTAACAGGCGTATAAGGCGGGCGAAATGTTGTTGTGCCGACCGCAGGCATATCAAGGCCGCGTAATGCGGCCAATCGCGCCAAAGCGTTCAGGTTCGATGTTTTGCCCTGATCGGCGGCCATACCGGATGTCGTATAGCGTTTGAGGTGTTCGACCGAGACATAGCCTTCACGGTGGGCTTGGTCGATATCGGACAGTTTCACGTCATGCTGGAAATCGACGAACGCTTTGCCGCGCGTCTTGCCGTGCTGGTCACAAAGCACGTGCAGCGGCAACATCCCGCGCGTCCAGTCATTCTCGTTCGGGAAAGTGGGCGAATCCAGCTCGGCGTTCACCGCTGCCTGTGCTTGCGCCATGCAGGCCGTGGTTCCGGCCGTCCCCGTGATCGTGCCTGCACTGATAATACCATCGCCAGCACCCGGAACGAATGTATCTAGGGCCGGATCGTAGACGGGTTTGCCGAACCGTTGACTCCACAGATGTAGGGCAGGCGTCCAGCCGCCAGACATGGCGATCAGATCACAGTCCACTTTGCGAGGCTCATTCGTCGCAATCCCTTCTGTTCCAACGGTTGCAATCAATGCGCCAGTCACCCGACGACCACCAGTCGCACCAATAACGCCGGTCGATAAATGAAGCGTCACGCCTGCTGCCTTCGCCCGTTCGACGAGATCGGGAGGGAGGTCTGCACGAAGATCGCAGAGCGTGACGTCCGCACCCGCACCCGCCAGATCGCAAGCAGTTGCATGGGCGCTGTCGTTGTTCGTGCAAATCACGACCCGCTGGCCGCATTGCACAGCGTGGCGATGCAGGTATCGGCGCACCGCCCCCGCCAGCATAACGCCGGGTTTGTCATTGCCGCCAAAGACCAAGGGCCGTTCGATTGCACCCGTGGCAAGCAGGGCCTCTTGCGTGCGAACAAGCCAGTAGCGTTGGCGTGGTTGGGTGTGATCGGCGCTGGTGGGCAAGTGTTCGGCCAACCCCCAGACGTTACTATCATATGCGCCGAACGCGGTTGTGCGTGTCAGGATGCGCAGATTAGACAGGCTATCCAGTTCGTGCTTTATCTCGGCGAGCCACGCGGCCTCGGGAGCATCATCCGGTTCTGACAGTATTGCTCCGCCAAGCGCAAAATCCTGTTCAACAAGAAGGACTTCGCGCCCCTGACGCGCAGCGGCCAAGGCAGCAGCGATACCGGCAGGCCCACCACCAACGATCAGAAAATCGCAATGCGCGTTTACTTTCTCGTAGTGGTCGGGGTCGTCTTTGGTTGTTGCCCGTCCCATACCTGCTGCACGCCGGATGACGGTTTCGCACATCATCCAGAACCGCGTGCCACCTAGGGGGCCGATGAAAGTCTTGTAGTAAAACCCCGCGCCGAGAAACCGCGAGAACAAGCCGTTCAATTGACCAATGTCCCAATTGAGGGAAGGCCACGCATTTTGGGCAGTTGCGTTTAACCCGTGTTCAGCTTGGGTTGTCGTGGACTGTGTATTGGGTTCGGTGGTCGCCCCTTCGCCAAGTTGCAACAGCGCGTTTGGCTCTTCTACACCCGCCGCCATGATGCCACGCGGCCGGTGATACTTAAAGCTGCGGGCGACCATGCCATGATCGGCGGCCAACAGGGCCGATGCCAGCGTATCGCCCTCAAATGCAGGCAACGTGCGGCCTTCGAATGTCATCGTGATCGGTTTGGTGCGATCAATGCGCCCGCCCGTGGGAAGTCTTTTTGAGGTCATGGATGTGCCTCTCGTGCCAGCGCGGTAGTGCCCACGGCATGGGTGAGCGTATTGCGTTCGACGATCAGCCATTGGCGGCATCCCTGCACGTGATGCCAGTATTCCTTGTGCGCACCGCGAGGATTGTCGCGCACGAACACGTAGTCATGCCAGTCGTTCAAATCCGTGTTGTCTTGGTCAGGACGAACCACGGTCGCGTCGCCACCGTAGTCAAACTCGGTCTCGTCACGGAGCCCGCAGACAGGGCAGGGAAGTCTAAGCATCTGACACCTCAATGAGCATTTGGTTGCGGCCCCATGCCTTTTTCGTCAATCTGATAGCCACGCGCGAACCGGTCGAGTCTGAATTCAGCGGTGTCGGGATGCGGTTCGTCCTTGGCGAGGGCCCATGCGTAGCACCAACCGGATGCAGGCGTGGCTTTGAACCCCCCGTAGCACCAGCCACCGTTAACCCAGAGACCGGCCACGGGGGTCTTGTCGATGATCGGTGAGCCGTCCATCGACATATCCATGACACCTGCCCAATGCCGCAAGAGCCGTAGCCTTGAGAGTGATGGCATCAGGGCCTTGGCCGAATGCAAGGTATGCTCAACAATGGGAAGGCCACCACGCTGTGCGTAGCTATTATACCCGTCCAAATCGCCACCCAGCACAAGTCCGCCTTTGTCTGACTGGCTGATATAAAAATGCGCAGCACCAAACGATATCACCGTATCGACAAGCGGTTTCAACGGCTCAGTGACAAAGGCCTGCAATGCATGGGTTTCGATCGGCAGGCGCAGTCCGGCTTTGGCTGCAAGATGTCCTGTGTGACCGGCTACAGCGAGTGCGACTTTGCTTGCACGGATATCACCGCGCGTCGTTTCCACACCTACCACGCGCCCGTCGTCCCAAAGATATCCGGTCACCTCGCATTGCTGGATAATGTCGACGCCCAAACTGTCGGCACCGCGCGCATACCCCCAGGCAACGGCATCATGCCGCGCCGTGCCGGAACGGGCCTGATAAATCGCACCGTGAATCGGGAACCGAGCATTTGCGGACCAGTCAAGATAGGGCAGGCGGCGTTTTACTTCTGCACGGTCAAAAAGCGCGGCTTCGATACCGTTGGACATCAGCACATTGCCGCGCCTGCGTGCTGCATCCATCTGTGCAGGTGAATGGCACAGGTTATACTGTCCACGCTGCGAGATCATGACGTTGAAGTTCAGATCCTGGCTGAGGTTCTCCCAAAGCTTCATCGAGCGTTCATAGAACATCGTATTGCCGGGCATCATGTAGTTTGAGCGCACGATTGTCGTGTTGCGGCCCGTATTGCCGCCGCCTAGCCAGCCCTTTTCGATCACCGCGATGTTTCGAATGCCATGCTCTTTGGCGAGGTAGTAGGCTGTAGCCAAACCGTGACCGCCGCCACCGACAATCACAACGTCATAGGCTGGTTTTGGCGCGGCGTCGCGCCAAGCACGACCCCATTTCTTATTGCCCGTAAGACCGTTTTTGAGGATGGAAAGGGCGGAATAGCGGCTCATGCGGGATCCTTGCGTTGCGTGCTGTCTCGCAAGGTGGTCATGACTTCATCTTCGCTGAGCAGGCCACGTTCTATGGCGAGGCGCACAAACGGACGTCCTTGCGCGAGAGCTTCCTTCACAATTTCAGCGACGCGGGTATAGCCAAGGCGATCCACAAAGATGGTCGCCAAAGCCGAAGAATCCATGAGGTTTTTCAAGGATTGTTCCCGATTGGCCTTTAGTCCGGTGATGCAACTGTCGGCAAACAGTCGCGAAGATCGCGTCAGCAGATCAATGGAGTCGAACATTCGTGATGCGATAATTGGCTCGAAGTGGTTGATTTCAAGCTGCCCGTTGAGGGCAGCCAAAGACACCGCCGCGTCGTTGCCAACAACCGCAAATGCGACCTGCTGCATCATCATCGGCATCACCGGATTGATCTTGCCCGGCATGATTGACGATCCCGGCTGTACAGCCGGGAGGAGTACTTCACCGACGCCGCTATTTGCACCCGAGGACAGGATGATCAGATCCGATGCGATCTTGCCGATCACTTCGGCAGCAATGCGAATTTCTGACGAAACACGCGCAAAGGTATCGGCGTTCTGCATCGCGTCGAATGCATCATCTGGCGGCAGCACGGGTTGACCTATGGCCTGTTTAAGATGGTCGAAAAACCGCTCCCGAAATCCAGGAGCAGACCCAAGGCCGGTGCCAATAGCTGTTCCGCCCATCGGGAGCGTCAGCAAATCTTCGCAGGCAGTTGATAGTTTTGTGATCAACCTGTCGAGCGAGGCTGCATAGCCACCAAAAGCCTGCCCCAAGCGCATAGGTTGAGCTGCTTGCATGCAAGTCCGGCCAATCCGAAGCACGTCGTCAAATTCGTCCGCCTTTGCCGCCAAAGCTGCTTGAAGATGTGTAAGCGAAGCAAGGAGGTCTTGGGCTTTAGCATGCACGGCGAGTTTCACAGCAGCGGGAACGACATCATTCGTCGATTGCCCGCGATTTACGTGATCATTAGGGCTAACCAGATCAAATTGACCCCGATTTTGGCCTAGAGAATCGAGCGCAAGGTTGGCGAGAACCTCGTTGATATTCATGTTGATTGACGTACCGCCGGAGCCTTCAAGCATATCAACGGGGAAAGCATCTACGTGCCCGCCTGCAATTATGGCATCAGCTGCCAAAATAATTGCGTTGGCGATGTCAGTGTCCACGACCTCAAGGTCGCGGTTTGTACAAGCAGAGGCGCGCTTGATGTGGGCCAAGGCATGGATCAACGCAGGTTCATCGCCAATCGTGCGCCCGGATATGCCAAAGTTCTCGGTTGCACGCAGGGTGGACACCCCAAAGAGGCATGCGTTTGGCAAAATGCGTGGGCCAAGGCTATCGATTTCAGTTCTGGTGTCAGGCATGCTTACGGAATCCAAAAGGCAGCCAGCGCGGCGACCGTCCCATATAGTTGCCTGATAAGAGCAGTTAAGATCACGCCATATATGCGATCATAAACAAGACTAACGAAAGCCAGAAATGACATTGATACTTGTGGCCGTGCTATGGAAAAATCCCAAGAACGGGTCAAAAACCAAGTCCACCGTTTGTGGCTGGTAACATCGGGAGCGGAACAGTGCAGAGAATAGCCTTTATTGGGACAGGTGGCACGCTGGCGGCGATGGGCACGGACCCGTTTGACCTTCTGGACTACACGGCGACCGGTCAGCATTTGACCGCGCAGGATTTGATTGCACAGTCGGGATTGAACGGGCAAATCGCAACAATAGACCCTATTTCGTTTCGCGCGTTCGACAGCACAGCGGTCACATTAGGCGACTGGCGCGCATTGGCTGGGCTTTGTGAAAAGATCAGTGCGGACGGGCAGCACGACGGCATCGTGATCGGTCATGGCACAGCCAGCATGGAAGAAACGGCGTGGTGCCTATCGCTTTTGCTAGGCCAAAGGCAGGTGCCTGTGGTGTTGACTGGGGCGATGCGCCCGTTCAGTGCAATTTCGTCGGACGGGATCGCGAATATCGCGGCAGCTTGCCGTGTTGCAGGATCGCCTGATGCCCGTGGGCATAACGTGCTGCTGGTCATGAACAACGAAATTCACGCCCCCCGAGATGTCGCCAAGACTGACACGTTCCGTGTTGATGCGTTCCGTGCCGCTGGATTCGGACCACTTGGATATATTGATGGAGAAACCGTTAGGTTTGCCCGCGAAATGCGGCCAAGTCTGGATACGTTACGGTTTACCGCAAACGATCTGGGCGCTTTCCCGCGTGTCGATATTTGCTATTCGCATGTTGATGCGGACGCCACAGCCATTGAAGCATTCGTTTCCGCAGGAGCGCGCGGTATCGTTAGTGCTGGATTTGGCCCCGGTATGACGACACCCGCCGAACTTGCCGCCCTTGCCGCCGCCGTCAAGAACGGCATCGTTGTTGTGCAGTCTTCGCGCGTTGGGGCGGGGCAAGTAGTGGATAGCAAAGACCATCGAAGCAAGGGCATCATTTCCGCAGGTTCCCTGTCACCCCAAAAGGCGCGGATATTGCTGGGCCTATGCCTTGCTAATGGAGATGACTACGCCGCAATCTCCCGTGCATTCGCAACGACCTGATGCGCTATTCGATCACCATCGTATCGGCCTGATCCTCAAGCCAGTCGAACTGCGTGATGATCTGCGGCAGTATCGTGCTGCGGATAATGTCGCGCGCGATTTCTGCGATACGCGGCCCGAGTGTCGTCAATTCACCGCGTCGAACATAGAGCGCGATCTCACGTGAAAAGCCGGGTCCGGGGAGGGGGAGCACGGCAATGGTATCGCGGTGCAAGCCACCCTGAAGCACCCCCAAGGGCGTGCTGATCGCGACCCCAACACTGCGTCCGACCATCGCCAGCAGCGAGTCGGATGTGTCAAACGCCAAAACCCGTTGTTGTTCCAAGCCGACGCGCTGAAGGTGTCTATCGACTTGCCGTCCCATATGAGAGCGGGCGCTGTAATGAATCAGCCGGTTCTTAGCCAGGATATCAGCCAGCGAAAGGCCTTTGATTTTGTCGACATCGCCTATCGGACAGACCAGCAAGAACGGCTCGCGATACAGCGGGAACCGATCAAGGTTCGTGGCGTCCCGCAGGGTTTCGGATGTAACGGCAGCGTCAATACTGTGCTGTTTCATGGCATCGGCCTGGGCGGGCGCCAAACCCGACAGGGCAGATAGCTGCAAGGCCAGCGCACCGTCGATCAGATCGCGTAGGAGAAGGGGGCCGACAGTTGCCGCGAACGTGTCGATCATTCCAAGCCGTAGATCAAACCGTTCAGGAGTGGCGGCTGCACCGCGGACTTTTTCAATCGCTTGTTCTATACGCTGTTGCAGCAACGGCATTTCCTGCGCCAACATTTGCCCGGCTTTTGTCGAGACATAGGGGCGGCAGTCACGGTGAATCAGTGTCGCCCCGAACTGCGCCTCGGCCCTTTTCATAGCTTGGGAAACAGCGGATTGCGTGAGTTCCAACCGCTCGGCCGCAGCACTCATACTTCCTTCGGCGATCACCGTGACAGCGATTTCCAAGGATCTTAGGTCAAATTTTCCAACCACTGTCTAAATCCCACTTATGAAGCAAAGTAATATCGTTAATGTAGTGGAAACCTAGTGGGCGGTCACGGACTATCCGCATAACGTGCATTCGAACGCTACTCCAAAGCTAGCCTTGGTGATTCTAGGCCGACAACAAGATGACTGGACCATCAATGCCCATACCCGATCAGCTTTCTTCGATAGATCCGGCGACCTATGCGCCCTACCGCGACCCGCGTGACTATATTCTGTCATGGACGGACGAAATTTGGATCGACATGGGGCTTGGTCGGCTGGACGAGCACTATGGCAAGGACATCAAAGTTCACACTGCTTATGGCGAGACCTATGATTTTGACCATGTGATCATGAACAGCGTCCAGAAGATGAGCGCATTCCCCAATGGCGGCGGTGGCAGCGGTGAAGACGTTGTTTGGGAGGAGCGTGGAAGCAAAGGCTTCATTTCATCCCACCGTGTGTTTAAGACCGGAACCCACACCGGCTATTGGACCTACGGACCACCCACCGGCAAGGACTGGGTGTCGCGCACGATCGCCCATTGCACGGTTCAAGATGGCAAGATCGTCGAAGAATGGCTTGTTCGGGATGAATATGCAGTCCTTCAATCGTTGGGCCTAGACCCGAATCGCATCGCTTGGGATCTCGCACTTGCTTCACCGGTGACAGGCGAAGTGGTCAACGTATCGAAATCGGCTGCCTTTGCCGGGACATACGAAAACCCGACCCTAGAGGGCATTTCGGGCAAGCGTCCTGACCGGTTCGCCGCAGAGTGCGAAATGATCACGGCGATGTATGATGACGTCTGGAACAAGCGATTGTTCAATAAGGTCAACGACTATTGCAGCCCAAAGGTTGTGTCGCATTCGGTGCGGATGCGCCGTGCGCAAGGCATCCAGGGATATCAGCAGCAAGTGATCGACTTGCTTGCCGCGTTCCCTGATGGTCGCATCGAACTGCGTGACCTCGTGGTAAATGAGTCGTCCGATCTGGGTTTGCGCGTTGCGGCGGTATGGACGCTGCACGCCACATATTCGGGGGTTCCGATTTACGGCCAGCCCACCCGCACGCCCGTCACCATTATGGGCATCACCCACTTTGAAATCCGCGATGGCAAGATCCTGCGCGAATGGCGCCTATATGATGAAATCGCCGTGCTGACGCAAATCATGCAGGCCCGTCAGGCGAACGGGGAAGAGCTTTGACGTCTGACCTGCCTCTGGTCGTGATCGGCGGCACGCTGTGCGACGTGCGCATCTGGTCGCCCGTTCTGGGTGATGGCGACGCTATCAAGATCGTGGCAGGGCAGACGTTGGGTGGCGACATATCGGCGACGGGCGACATGACCACTTATGCCAGCGACCTATTGCAAGATTTGCCACCGCGCTTTTGTCTCATTGGGTTTTCGCTTGGTGGATTGATCGCGCTGGAAATGATTGCGCAGGGCCCCGATCGCATTGCAGGACTCGCGTTGATTTGTGCTGGTTTCGGGGCTGAAACGGAAGCTGGTGCCAAGACGCGCCGCGCAGATGAAGTGCGGGCCGAGAAAATTGGTATGGCAGGGCACGCAGCACAAGACATCTGGCCGCGATTTTCGGCGCAGTCACAGGCCCACGCAGCGGAGTTTTTAGACATGGCGCAGGTGATCGGGCTCGATCTTTATCGTTGTCAAAACGACCTTGCGATATCGCGCCATGACAGCCTGCCAAGGCTGGGCAAAATTGATGTGCCTGTGCTTCTTGTGACAGGCGATAAAGATCCCCTTTGCCCACCAATGCGCCACGAAATTGCTGAGGGCAAAATCGCAAATGTCAAACGCGTCATCATTGAACGCGCGGGTCATATGATTTGTTTTGACAAACTCGATGAACTGTCGCGGCTCATTGATGAATGGACTGCCGAAGTGAGCGGCATGACGTCAAACCGCGCTAGAGCAGAACCCAATTTGCATAAGGCACAGGTTGCTTCGTGAGGAGGCAAGCCCCCACAAGTCCGTGTGATTGTGCATTCGAATGCCTTGAGTAAAATCAAGGTCAAAGCCCGCTCTAGATAGGGCACCTACGACAAGACGACCTTAACCACAGGAGAGATACGATGAAGTTCAACAGACGCACATTCTTGGGCACCACCGCTGCGGCGGCGCTCTTGGCGACGACTAATCAGGCTTGGGCCGTGACTGCCGAAGACCTTTCATTGACACCGGGCAAGCCCTACGCAGGCACCACGATCAACATCTTGCTGCCGAATGCTGGTCAGTATCGGGCGCAAAAACTGCGTCTCGACGAGCTTGAGGAGCTGACCGGCATCAAGGTTATCCATACCTATGGCCCTTATGGCCAGTTGCTGGACAAGATCACGGCCGAAGCCATTGCTGGCAATGATGAATTTGACCTTGTGACTTACCAGGACACATGGGGCCCTGCGTTGGCGCCATACCTTGATCCGCTAGACGAGCTTGTGACCCGCGACGGGTTCGACATGACGAACTACCCACAGGTGTTCATCGATTGTTCGACCTATCAGGACACACTTCTTGGTTTGCCAGTTCGTGGCCAAGCACAGTTGCTGTTCTATCGCAAAGACCTGTTTGATGCGGCTGGCGTTACACCGCCTACGACAATGGACGAAATGGTCGAAGCGGCCCGTGCAGTTCAGGAAGCAACAGGCGTTTCCGGCATCGCAATGGATTACGGCAAAGGCAACGGGTTCCAAAACCTGTTCTCGTGGATGAACTACATGTATGGCCACAATGCCGAGCTTCTGGATGCAGACGGCAAGGTAGCGTTCAACAATGAAGCCGGCATCGAAGCCACGACAGATTACCTTCGTCCTTTGACCGAAGGTGTTGCAAACCCCGGATCGGTCCAGTTTGTCGAAGGTGACAAGGTGACTTCGTTTGCGGAAGGCAACTCCGCGATGCTTATGGCATGGTGGTGGGGCTATGCGCGCTTCACGGGTGAATCGTCATCCCTGACGGCAGATCAGGTCGGTTTTGTTGCCGTGCCTGGTTTTGACAACGGAACGAAATCCGGCATCGGCCAGTGTATGCCGTTCGGTATTTTCAAGCTGTCCAAGAACAAGGAAGCAGCTTGGGAAGTTCTCAAGTGGATGGCTGCGCCACACCTTGAAGTTGATATCGTTACCGACAAGAGCGATCCGGAACTGAACGAGATTATGGTTGTGCATACATCCAGCTTGTTGGATCCGGCTGTCAACGAAGCGAACTTCGGCGTTCAGGAAATTGGCTACGAAAGCCTTGCCAATGGACAGGCAATGCCGATGCTGAAGACTTGGCCACAAGTCGCTTCTGTCCTTGAGGCAACAATCTCTGACATTGCTGCCAATGGCACGGATGTAAAAACCGCGCTCGACGAAGCTGCGACGCAGGTTCAGCGTATCGTCGACCGTAACCCGGAGTAAAACAAATGCGCGACACCACACTCAAGTGGGGGCTTCTGGCCCCCGCAATCCTCATCACAGTCGCAATGCTGTTTTACCCGATCGGACGATCGTTCTGGTATTCGTTGCATGACTGGAACCTAACGATCAGCCCTGAACTTGGGCCGTTCGTAGGGTTGGATAACTATATCAGGCTGCTGACCGACGATCCGCAGTTCTGGCACAGTGTGTGGGTGTCGTGCGTTTTCTCCTTCTTCTCGGTGATTACAACGATCGTCGTATCAATGCTGATGGCACTTCTATTGCAGGGGAGCCGTCAGCTCGAAATTAACGTGCGCTCAATTTTGGTGCTGGCATTTGCCATGTCGCCTGCGCTTGTCGGTATCTCGTGGCGGTTCCTTTTGGCACCCGAATTCGGCGCCGCTGATGCTTTGATTGGGTGGATATTCCCGATGTGGGCTGATGTGCCAATCCTTGCAAATACGAATACCGCGATGGTGGCCCTTGTGCTCGTCGATGTTTGGCACTGGGCCCCGTATTTCATGCTGACGTTCATCGGTGCTTTGGCATCATTGCCCCAAGAAACCATTGAGGCGGGTCAGATTGATGGTGCAGGTCGTTTCAGGATCTTTTTTGGCATTGTGTTGCCACAGCTCAAAGGTGTCCTGGCAATTGCCATTCTTCTCAAAACGATCTTTTCGATCAAGATGCTTGAACAGGTTATCACGATGACATCGGGCGGCCCGGGGTCTGAAACCTCGACTGTCCCTCACAAAGTCTATGAAACGGCGTTCAAATTTTACGACTTCGGATATGCTGCCGCGATGGCATACTTCCTCGCCGCTGCGATGCTCGTCCTCGCGATGATTTATTCCCGCATGTTATTTGGAGGCCAGAAATGACTTCTCTTTCTTCGGGCATTGCCCCGGTTCCAACCAAGGCGCAAACCAAGCGACGCCGCAACAAGCGGACGATGAGTATCCTGCGGGTCGTCGGTATCTTGATGATTACCGCATTGTGGTTGTTGCCTGTCCTTTGGATTTCCGCGACCGCGTTCAAGTTGCCGGAAGACGTGATTTCGCTGGAAATCTTCTTCACCCCTACACTCGACAACTTCGCCAAGGCTCTCGGGCCTAACTATCAGCTTGGTGATCGTATCTGGAACAGCATCATCGTAACGGCGGGCACCTTGCTCGTGGCGATCCCGTCATCAACTGCGGCTGCCTACGCTTTCTCGCGCTTCCGCTTTCCCGGTGGGATGATATGGCCAATAGGTCTGCTGGCGACTCAATTTGTGCCCGCTGTCATGATTATTATCCCGATGTTCATCTTTTTCCGCTCACTCGGATTGCTCGACACGCCTTGGGCTCTGATACTGGTCAACTTGTCGGTCGTGGTCCCTTACGCGATATGGATGATCAAGGGTTTCATGGATGCGCTGCCAATGGACATGGAAGAGGCCGCAATGATCGACGGCGCATCGCGGTTCCGCGCCCTTATTGACGTGGTCATACCAGTGGCGATGCCCGGCATCATCACCGCGACGATCTTCTGTTTCGTGGTGACGTGGAACGAATTCTTCTACGCCCTGATTCTGACAAGCAGCGACTCCGTCACATTGCCCGTATCGTTGATGGGTGCGCGGACAGACAAGGGTGACGAATGGGAAGTCATGGCCGTGATCGGTCTTACAATCATGGTGCCTATGATGCTGATTTCGAGAATCGTTCAGCGGCACTTCTTACAAGGTCTTACAGCAGGAGCGGTAAAATAATGGCATCGGTAGAATTAGACGGTATCGGAAAGAAATTCGGCGAAGTCATTGGTGTCGCGACACAATCAATGACCATCGAAGATGGCGAGTTCATGGTTTTCCTCGGCCCGTCGGGATGCGGCAAGACCACGACGATGCGCATGATCGCAGGTCTGCTTGAGCCCTCTGAGGGCCGTGTTTTGATTGACGGAGAAGACGTGACCTATGATCCGCCAAAGGATCGCGACATTGCGATGGTGTTCCAGAACTACGGCCTTTATCCGCATATGACCGTAAGCGATAATATCGGCTACCCCCTCAAAGTGCGGGGCATTGCGAAAAGCGAGCGGAAAAAGCAAATCCGTGAAGTTGCCGATCGCGTCGAACTGACACCCCTTCTTGATCGTCGCCCCAGTGCATTGTCCGGAGGTCAGCGCCAACGGGTGGCTCTTGCTCGTGCGATTGTGCGGCGTCCGAAAGTCTTCCTGATGGACGAACCTCTGTCAAACCTGGACGCGCAATTGCGGGTTTCGATGCGCGCAGAAATCAAGCACCTGCAAGAGGAAATGGGGATTACCACCGTCTACGTGACCCACGACCAAATCGAAGCGTTGACCTTGGCGGACCGCATCGTCATCATGGAAAAGGGTATTGTCCAGCAACTTGGAACGCCCGAAGAAATCTACAACACGCCCGCCAATTTGTTCGTCGCGAATTTCATCGGTTCTCCCTCGATGAACCTGATCCACGGTGCATTGGAAAAGGGTGTGTTTACAGCCCCTGGAAACGTGCGCGTGCCGCTGACGGAGCGCACACAAGAAACGCGCGACAAAATTGTTCTTGGTATCCGACCGGAAGACATGACCGTGCGTGATGCGGACGGTGCAATGGTTTCCGGCGCTCTCTACAACTCGGAAATGACCGGGGACGCCGTTTTTGCGACGATCGATGTAGGTCCAGCCCGCGTTTGCGCACGCGGGGATCGCCATTTACGATTTGAAAAAGTCCAGCAAGTTGGCTTCGATCTCGACCTCAACTTCGTCCATTTGTTTGACGGGAAAACGGGTGCGCGGCTTTAAAGGCGGCACTATTTCACTTGGATGCGTGCGGACGAGCGCTCGATCAGGCGGCCAGCCAGCCGGATGTTGCTCTCCCCAACATCCGGATTGGCCGCGCGCGCAATTAACAACTCAACGGCGTGCAATGCCATTTCAAGGATGGGCTGCTGGATCGTCGTAAGATCATAACTCAGGTGCGACGCCTCCGCGATGTCATCAAAACCGACGACGGAAATATCATCAGGAACATGCCAGCCCAAAGTGTAGCGGCAAGCATCCATGACCCCTAACGCAAGTTGGTCGTTGGCGCAGAAGACTGCATCAGGCCGTGTCATGTCTTTGACGAGGTCCACAAAAGCTGTAAGCCCCTGATCATAGGAAAAATCCGTGGACTGTGTTGGCACGTGTTTGACGCCCAACTCAGCAAGACGCGCAACAAACGCATCAACCCTCATGCGACTGACTTGTGCTTGTTCAGGTCCTTTAATGCAGATGATCCGCCGATGCCCCGCTTCAAATAGGAGCGCCGCAGCCTGTCGGCCCGCTTCGGCGTGATCGGTCGCGATGCTGTCGGTGCGGGCAGACGTGACATCGCGGTTGAAAAAGACGATTGGAACGCCGCGCCCGCGAAATCGTGCGATATCGGGCTCGTCCATGTTTGAGCAGCAGATTAGCCCGTCGAGTGGGTATTCAAGGGCTTCGTCGATGATGGACCCGACCGTGGCGTCATTCTCGATCGTCATCAGTAACATGCGCCGGTTCTTGCGGCGTAGTGCCTCGCCTAGCGTATAGACAAGTTCAGGGTTGTTTCGGATTGTGAATCGCGTCGCGATCACACCAACCATGTTCGACTTCTTGGTGATCAGAGATCGCGCCAGCGCATTGCGCGAATAGCCCAACTCGGTTGCGATCCGCTGCACACGCGCGCGGGTCTCCGTCGAAATATTGCTGCCCTTCTGAAAACACCGCGAAACTGTGGATTGCGCCACACCTGCCGCTTTAGCCACATCATATGACGTCGCACGAAAGGGGCGGTCTGGGTCTGATCCCTTCAAGGTCGAACTTCCTTTCGGCAATTGCACGGGAGCAAATGACATTGCACCCCAACTCACTTAAGAGTGATAGCCTGCGTCACCAGAAAAATCGATACCTGCCTCGAGCGTTTCACCGACGCGCAGCACTGTTTCGTCTTGGCCAAGCCGCCCAATGATTTGCAACCCCATTGGCAGACCGTCAAGACTGCCCATCGGCACGGATAGAGCAGGGTGGCCCGTTACGTTGAATGGAAGGGTCCGCACTTGGACCTTTGGCACAACTCCATCGGCAAAGTCGCTGAGCAGGGGGGGCGGGGCCAGCGTTGTTGGTAGCATCAGGACATCATGTTTGGCGAGTAGCGCGTCTAGCTGAGCACCAAACGCTTGGCCTTCGGCGCGCGCCTGAAACAACTCATCCGTCGTGATGCGCTCGCCCGACAAAATGCTCTGCGTCGCCATCGTGCCAAACGCATTCGGGTCGGACTTGATTGCCGCCCCATGAGATTTGTAATCCTCGGCAAGGATGATTTTCATCGCCAGCGCCTCAACCGGTGCATAGTCGGGTAGCGTGGCGTCAGCCACATGGCCGCCCAATTTGCGAAGGACCGTGCTTGCTTCTTCTAGGAGACCACATGGGCTCGGATGCGTCATTTCATCACCGCACCACCCGCGCAAATGCCCTATCCTCACACCCTTTGCGCCCGGATGCAGTGCCCGCGATGGTCGCCCCGAGAGAACCGCAAACGCGGCCCTCGCTTCTGCCACAGTTCGCGCAATTGGCCCTACATGGTCCAGCGAAGGAGCCAGCACCATCACACCATCAAGTGAAACCGCGCCATAGGTGGGCTTCAATCCAGCCACGCCGCAATAGGCCGCAGGAATACGTATCGAGCCGCCCGTGTCCGTCCCAAGCGCAATTCGAACCATGCCGGACGCCACCGCCGCCGCCGAACCGGATGACGAGCCACCGGTGATATGGTCTGGGCTTAAGGGGTTGCGCGGTTGGGGATATAGGCTCGTTGTGTCCGGCCCGACTGTTGCAAGTTCGTATGTGGCAACAAGGCCAAGTGGCACCGCGCCCGCATCCAACATTGATTGAACGGAACCAGCCGTGCCAGTTGCGATCCGTCGCCCATAGGCACGTGATCCCCAACGGACGGGCCAGCCCGCGACGTCCATTATGTCTTTGATTGCAAATGGAATGCCGTGCAGTGGACCAAGATCCACCCCATCCGCAAATGCAGTGTCAGCACTACGTGCTGCTGCTAGCGCCCTATCTCGGTCTACATAAACGAACGCGCCGATGGCCGGATTGCGTGAGGCAATTCTCTCGAGATATGCCTGCGTCAACTCAAGCGAGGTTAGCGCACCGGAACGTAGTAGCTTTCCAACATCAAAAATGGAGAGATCAGTAGGCGATTGAGTCATATTTACAAATTGATAGGGAAGGCTCTGAGCCTGCAGGGAACCAAGATTGGTTCAGTTGGTGCGTCAGCCTTACCAATCACCTCAAATGCTTTGTTGAGCATCATGGTGACATCCTGTTCAACCATGCCGACATTGCCTGGCAAGAAGGTTCCGAAAGGATCCCAGTCAAAGCAACCGTATCTTACCAACTCTGCGCCACTATTAAGTTGGCTATACCATCGAACGACCCCCTCCAGCGAAATTGTCGAGTTCACAAAAAGACCGGTCGGCCCATCAGGCCGTAACGACGCCAAAGCTGTGGCCGCTTTCCCGGCAGAGTAGCCTGTCGCCATGATGTAGGAGTCCGGCACGGCAATCCCACGATCACTGTGTTCGGACAAAAATCCTTCAAGTCGTGCCGCTGTGTTGTGGTCCGCAAGGCGGCCGCCAACAAACCGCAAGGGGCCACTCCAGCTGAGTTCTTCTTCACATCGGTCGAGAATTAGTTTCGTAAGGTCTTTGGCGGCAGAGTAGTTGTCAGATATCACCGACGGTGCGTTTTTCCCGGGTAGGTCGAGATTGATCGACTGAACGCCTGATGCACTGCAAAAGGCCGATATCCGGTCCGGGTCAGTTGCTCCGGTCGAGATCAGGCATTCGGCCTGATAGGAGATCAGTTCTTTGGCGGCTTCGAATTCCAGTTCGGGATCGCGCTGCGTGCAGGTGACGACCGGAAAATACCCTTGTGCGCGGGCCATCACCTCGAACTGTTCTGCTATTTCGCCAAAATATCGGTTGTCGTATTTTGGAACGATCATACCGACAATGTTGGACCGTTCGCGCCGCAAAAGGCTGGCTTGCACGTTGACCGCGTAGCCTTGCTCTTCGGCAATTCGCATTACTCGATCCGCCAGTTTTTTGCTGATTCGACGCTTTTCCCACGTTCCATTAAGTACGGAACTCACCGCGCTTGGCGATGCGTCGGCAAGTTTGGCGAGGTCGTAGATCGTTGTTCTCTTTGTCCCTTTCTCCATATTTCGTCAGGACTCCATATAGTCAACGCGTATTTATCAAAGCATATTGACTCAAAACAATCGATGGAGCAATGTTGCGCAATCGATGGAGCAAATAGCACTATCGATTGCGCATTCAGTGTGATGCGTTGGGAGGAGTTCAATCCGGGCCTTTGGCACCCCGACTTGAGGGGGCGTTCGTGGTCCTTTGCGTTCCTTTCAAACGTTACATTCCGTGGGAGCGGGCGCAAAATTGACATGGAGGAGATAACACATGAAATCGACCACATCCCTTGCGGCGGCATCAACATTGGTCGCCACACTTTTCGCTACGGCTGCAACCGCAGAAACTGTGGCATTCCTGATGCCGGATCAGGCATCCACACGTTATGAAAATCACGACTGGCCCGGTTTCCAAGCCGCAATGGGCGAGCTGTGTGCGGATTGCACCCTGATTTACCAAAACGGCAATGGCGACGTCGCTCTGCAACAACAGCAGTTCAATTCGGTTATTGCCCAAGGCGCGACTGTTGTTGTTCTCGACCCCGTTGATTCTGCGGCTGCCGCTGGACTGGTCGAAATTGCGCGCTCACAGAACGTGAAGATCATTGCGTATGACCGTCCGATCCCGGATTCGCCTGCCGATTTCTATGTGTCCTTCGACAACGAAGGCATCGGTTTCGCCATCGCACAGTCGCTGGTCGAGCATTTGCAAGCCGAGGGTGTTCCTGACGGCGCAGGCGTTCTTCAGATCAACGGCTCGCCTACTGACGCTGCTGCGGGCCTGATCCGCGATGGGATCGATCGCGCGCTTGATGCGTCGCCATATGTGACACTGTCCGAGTTCGACACACCTGACTGGGCTCCGCCAAAGGCGCAGGAATGGGCCGCAGGACAGATTACACGTTTCGGTGGCGACATCATGGGCATCGTGGCGGCCAATGACGGCACCGGTGGTGGTGCAATTGCGGCTTTGAAAGCTGCTGGTGCTGATCCACTTCCACCCGTTACAGGCAACGACGCGACGATCGCCGCACTTCAGCTGATTATCGCCGGTGACCAGTATAACACGATCTCCAAACCATCCGAGATCGTGGCTGCCGCAGCCGCTGAGGTTGCTGTGATGCTGCTGAACGGTGAGACTCCTGAAGCGACGTCTACACTCTACGACACCCCGTCGCAGTTGTTCGTGCCTGCCGTCGTGACGCAGGAAAACATCAAGGCGGAAATCTTTGATGCCGGTATTCAATCGGCCGAAGAGGTTTGCACTGCGGAATACGCAGACGCCTGTGCCAAACTCGGGATCGAGTAAAAGCTAAAGTGCGGCACCGCTGCCTGCGGTGCCGCATCACGTATTTCTGGGAGGAGAATACCGTGTCGCAAGAAAAGAAATTTCCGAAGAAGGGCGAAGTCATCCTGAAATTGCGGGGTGTCGACAAGCAGTTTGGCGCCGTTACTGCACTGGATAATATCGACCTCGACGTCCACGCCGGTGAGGTCGTCGCCCTTGTGGGGGACAACGGTGCTGGAAAATCCACATTGGTCAAGGTTCTGGCCGGTGTGCATCAGCCCACATCGGGCACAATCGAATATCTTGGCAAACAGGTGACGTTGGACACACCAGCGACCGCGCTCGAAATGGGCATCGCAACTGTGTTTCAGGACTTGGCACTTTGCGAAAACCTTGATGTGGTCGCCAATCTTTTCTTGGGCCATGAGGTTTCGCCATGGCGGATGGACGAGGTGCAGATGGAAGTTCGCGCCTGGACCCTGCTGCAAGAACTGGCCGCGCGTATCCCTTCCGTGCGCGAACCTATCGCCTCGCTTTCTGGTGGTCAGCGCCAAACGGTTGCGATTGCACGTTCGCTGCTGCTGGACCCGAAAATCATCATGCTGGATGAGCCGACCGCCGCTTTGGGTGTCGCCCAGACTGCCGAAGTTCTCAATCTGATCGAACGCGTCCGCGACCGTGGGCACGGCGTCATCCTTATTTCACATAACATGGAAGACGTGCGTGCCGTGGCCGACCGGATCGTCGTCCTGCGCCTTGGTGCGAACAACGGCGTCTTTACCGCCGAAACATCGCATCAGGAGCTTGTCTCAGCCATCACCGGTGCCAGCGAGAACTCCGTTTCCCGCCGTGCTGCGCGCAAACTTGAAGAAGTGGGGGAAGACCAATGACCCAAGATACCCAGACTAAACCATCGGCTCCACAGCTTGACCGCGCGGATACCCGTGTGCGTCATGATGCTGGCCTCGCCGGGGCGATGCGCGGCTTCGTAGACCAGATCAAATCAGGCGATCTGGGAATGCTGCCGGTTGTCTTCGGCTTGCTCCTCATCTCCGTGGTCTTCACGACCCTGAACCCTGTTTTTCTAGCACCCAACAACCTCGTGAACTTGCTGTTTGATGCGGCGGCCGTGGGTCTGATCGCGCTTGGTGTGGTCTGCGTGTTGCTGCTTGGTGAAATCGATCTTTCCATCGGCTCGATGAGCGGCCTCGGCTCTGCAATGATTGGCGTTCTCTGGGTCAACTCAGGTGTTCCGCTGCCTATTGCCATCATCGGGGTGATGCTGACCGGTGCCTGTGTGGGCCTTCTGTTTGGCTTCTTGCGCAACAAATTCGAAATGCCCAGCTTTGTGGCGACCCTTGCTGGTCTTCTCGCGCTGCTTGGTCTTCAGCTTTATATCCTAGGACCTACTGGTTCGATCAACATGCCGTTCACATCACCCTTGGTCCGGTTCGGGCAAATCCTGATCATGCCTGCGTGGTTATCCTACTTTGTCGCCATTGTTCCGGGCGTCTTGATCGTGCTTGGTGCTATCCGCACCAATCAACAACGAAGTGCCGCAAACCTGTCATCAGGTGGCTTGAGCGTTGCGTTCGTGAAAGCTGCGGTCCTGACTGCCGCTCTGTTGTTTGCAGTATTCTATCTTGAGCAAGGTCGCGGCGTGCCGTGGATGTTCGGGGTGTTCGTCATGTTTGTCGTGGTCCTGAACTATGCACTGGTCCGCACGAAATGGGGCCGGTCTATGTTTGCCGTCGGCGGCAATGCCGAAGCCGCACGTCGATCCGGTATTAACGTCCAGCGCATCCGCTTGTCTGCCTTTGTGGTGTGTTCGACATTCGCAGCATTGGGCGGTGTCTTCGCGGCAGCTCGCCTTGCCTCTGCCAGTCAGCAGGCAGGCACCGGTGACGTGAACCTTAACGCTATCGCTGCGGCGGTGATCGGGGGCACGTCATTGTTTGGTGGGCGCGGATCGGCATGGTCTGCCCTGTTGGGGGTCTTGGTCATCATGGCGATTTCCAACGGCCTGACCCTGCTTAACCTCAGCTCGTCGCTGCGCTACATGATCACCGGCGCGGTTCTTGCTATCGCTGTCATCGTCGACTCGCTCGCCCGCCGTTCGCGTGCAAGCCATGGTCGCGCATAAGCCACTGGAGGGTTCGAAATGACCAACAGAATGGATGGTAAGTCGGTGGCCATAACCGGTGCAGCTTCTGGGATCGGGCTCGAATGCGCCCGTATCCTGATCGAGGAGGGCGCACAGGTTGTGCTGATCGACCGCGCGGAGGACAGGCTGATTGCGCTGTGCGAAGAGTTGGGCGACAACGCCAAGCCTTTGGTGCTCGATTTGCTCGACGGGCCTCAGGTTTCAGGCATGTTGCCCAAGATTGAAAACCTCGTCGGGCCGCTGGATATATTTCACGCAAACGCGGGCGCTTATGTCGGCGGTGCGGCGGCGGACGGAAATCCGGACGAATGGGACCGGATGCTAAACCTCAACATCAACGCGGCATTCCGGAGCGTTCAGGCTGTGTTGCCCCGAATGATCGAGCGCAGGACTGGAGATATCATCTTCACCAGTTCGGTCGCCGGTGTCGTGCCCGTGGTCTGGGAGCCGATCTACACGGCGTCCAAGTTCGCGGTCCAAGCGTTCCTGCACGCGACCCGCAGGCAGGTTTCCGAATACGGCATCCGCATGGGTGCCGTCCTCCCCGGGCCAGTCGTCACAGCATTGCTGGACGACTGGCCCAAAGAGAAGATGGAAGAAGCCCTTGCGAATGGATCGCTGATGCAACCGCGCGAAGTCGCCGAAGCCGTCTTGTTTATGCTGACACGACCGCGTGGCGTTGTGATCCGCGACATGGTGATCCTGCCCAACAGCGTCGATCTGTGATCGACAAAAAGGGAGAATACGCATGACCGGATCAGACGTAACAAAAAGCTATGTCCTTGGCATCGACGTTGGAACCGGCAGCGCCCGCGCTGGCGTCTTTTCGAGCGATGGCAGGATGGTGGGAACCGACAAATGCCCGACAAGAATTTATCGTGAAGGCGGAACAATCGTAGAGCAGTCGAGCGAAGATATCTGGCAGGCAGTGATCAAGTCGGTGCGCGGTGCAATGGCGGCATCCGGCGTCCAGGCCCAAGACATCAAAGGGATTGGCTTTGATGCGACGTGCTCTCTCGTCGTGTTAGGCGATAAAGGTAAACCTTTGCCAGTCGGTGATCCGAGCCATTCAGAGCGTAATATCATGGTCTGGATGGACCATCGCGCGCTGGAGCAGGCCGAACGGATCAACGCGACCGGCCATAGGGTCCTTGATTACGTGGGCGGCCGCATCTCCCCGGAAATGGAAACCCCGAAACTGCTCTGGCTCAAGGAGCACCGGCCCGAGGTCTTTGCCAAGGCTTGGCAATTTATGGACCTCACCGATTTTCTGACCTGGCGGGCATCGGGAGATCTTGCGCGCTCAGTTTGCACAGTAACGTGCAAATGGACCTATATGGCGCAAGAGGACAGCTGGGACGCTGACTACTTCAGAACCGTTGGACTTGGTGAACTGGCCGACAAAAAGTTCCAACGGATCGGCACGAATATTGTTGCCGCAGGATCTGCACTGGGTGCTGGGCTAACCGCCCAGGCCGCCAAAGATTTCGGCTTGTTGGCGGGCACTCCGGTGGCCGCCGGATTGATCGATGCCCACGCAGGTGGCATCGGCTCGGTCGGGGCACAGGGTGGTGGCGGAGCAGAGGCCAATCTGGCTTACGTTTTTGGCACTTCCTCATGCACTATGACATCCACGAAAGACCCAGTCTTTGTCCCCGGTGTCTGGGGGCCATATTATTCCGCGATGGTGCCCGGCTTATGGCTGAACGAGGGCGGTCAGTCCGCTGCAGGGGCCGCGATTGATCACCTACTCGAATTCCACCCACATGCATCCGAGGCCCACGCGGAGGCGGCGCGAGACGAACAGTCCTTGCCGGCCTGGCTCGCCGGGCGCGTGGAAATGCGTCTCGGCGATAGTCAGGACGCAGGCGTTCTTGCGGGCAACGTTCATGTGGTGCCGGAGTTTCTGGGCAATCGCGCGCCGCACGCCGACCCACATACCCGCGCCGTCATCGCAGGCCTTGGCATGGAGCGTGACCTCGACAGCCTGATCGCACTCTACGTCGCAGGGCTATGCGGGATCGGATATGGCTTGCGCCAGATCGTCGAGGCGCAGGTCAAGGCGGGGGCCCCAATCGAACGTATTGTCATCAGCGGTGGTGCGGGTCGCAGCGATATGATCCGGCAGCTTTTGGCAGATGCAACAGGCGTCGAAATCGCGGCACCGTCAGCTGAAGAGCCAGTCCTGCTTGGGTCGGCCATTCTTGGCAGCGTCGCGGGTGGAATTCATCCAGACATCCACCGCGCCATGGAGAAAATGTCGACATTCTCGGTGCGATATGAGCCACAGACGGGTGAGGTGCGCCAACTTCACGACTCCCGGTTCAAAATATTCGAGCAGTTGCAATCAGTTGCCAGACAAGCGGCACGCCGTTGAGTCGGGTCATGGAGATGCCGGAGACCGAGTAAAATATCCGCCCGCAATGAAGCAGCGAAATCAGGAGAAATGCTATGCCAAGCGTGCTCGACCAACTCAGAAAAATGACTGTCGTTGTCGCTGATACCGGCGAAGTCGAGGCTGTGAAGCGACTGCGCCCGGTCGATTGCACAACCAATCCCTCATTGGTTCTTGGAACTTTGAAAGATCCTGCGTCGGAAAGTTTGGTAGCCCGTGAAATCGAAGCTGCGCAGGGAATGGGACTATCTCCTGAACAAGTCGCGGGCACGCTGACCGTTGCGGTCGGCGCAGAACTCACAAAACTTGTGCCGGGCCGTGTTTCAACCGAAGTCGATGCTCGCCTGTCGTTCGATACTGATGCTTCAGTGGAACGCGCACACGAGATTATTGCAGATTATGCCGAACGAGGGATCGGCAAAGAGCGTATTCTTATCAAACTTGCCGCAACCTGGGAAGGCATCCGCGCGGCTCAAGTTCTTCAGGACGAGGGGATCGACTGCAACTTGACGCTGCTGTTTTCGATGGCCCAGGCGATTGCGTGCGCGGATGCCGACGCCTTCTTGATTTCACCGTTCGTGGGGCGGATCACGGATTGGCATAAAAAACACGCAGGGCGTAACGCGTATGCACCAAACGAAGATCCCGGCGTATTGTCAGTGATGCGGATTTACGATTACTACAAATCCAACGGTATCAATACCATCGTCATGGGTGCATCGTTCCGCAACACGGATCAGATCAAGGCGCTTGCCGGGTGCGACAACCTTACAATCGCACCCAAGCTGTTGGACGAACTTGCGAATGACAATTCCGATTTGCCGCGCGCTTTGACTCCCGAAACCGAAGTGAGCTCGACAACGGAGACCATGGATGAGGTGAAGTTCCGTTGGGATATGAACGCAGATGCGATGGCAACCGAAAAGCTTGCCGAAGGTATCCGAAATTTCCACTCAGACCATGTCAGGCTGATCGAGATTATCTCGGCGCGAATGCGCTGAAACTGAAAGCCAGTAGTTATACAATCGGCATCTAAACCACTAACAGGTTGAAACTTTAGCACTGACAGGCCGTGCCAGAGATTAGGTGAAAGGCTGATCCAATGGCCGGTTTTCTGCCGTCTGGCCGCACGGGTAACCACGGGCCTGCCGCGTTCCAAGTGCAGCGAGCGCGCGCAGCAAGATTTAGACACTTCTGCTCTGGGCTCTTTGTGGTCATGCGGTGTTGCAGTGGCAACCAACAATTGGGCACCACGATAACAACCATTGGGCAATGCGGGTGCGTCTTGCGTCAAGCCGTTCAAAATATTGGAGTTTCTAGGTTGAGACCTGATATACGCGCCATTCGCCTCCCACCAGCCATCGTTCGGAATTTGCCGCCGAGGGTCAGGTCCGAGCCCTTCTTGCCGAGTTGTTGTGTCGCAGCGAACGTACACTATTGCGAACGAGCAAAAAAGCCTACACCAACTAAGTGGGCTTTGAAGCAGAGTGATTTGCGCATGTGCCAAAAAGAAGCGTTTGTAGAACCGCGCAACCACTCAGCTGTTTTGGCCCGCATGATCGATATACAAAGGTTTTCTTAACTTCTAAGAGATCAGTAAGTTTGGATTTAGGGAATTTTGAAAATGACACCAAAACTCGCAGGCAAAGTCGCGGCGGTGACAGGTGCCGCATCCGGTATTGGTTTGGCCAGTACCGAAGCACTGTTGGCGGCTGGCGCGCGCGTCGTGATGATTGACCGTGATATCGCAGCACTAAACCTTGCCAAGGAAAGGCTGGGCGAGAACATCATAACGCTTAAAGTTGACCTGCTTGATCCCGTGTCTTGCTCCGCAATGGTTGGTAACATCATCGATGCAGCAGGCTGCATAGACATCTTCCATGCGAACGCTGGATCTTATGTGGGCGGCGATCTCGTCGATTCTGACACACATGCGATTGACCGCATGATGAATCTAAATGTGAATGTAGTGATGAAAAACGTCCACGACCTCCTACCGCACATGATTGAACGCGGGACAGGTGACATCATTGTAACCAGCTCGCTCGCCGCGCATTTTCCCACACCATGGGAGCCAGTATATGCCTCGTCGAAGTGGGCGATAAATTGTTTCGTACAAACAGTGCGCCGTCAGGTCTTCAAACACGGCATCCGAGTCGGATCAATCTCACCTGGTCCTGTCGTCAGCGCGTTGCTGGACGACTGGCCTGAAGAAAAGTTGGAGAAGGCGCGACAAGATGGGAGCTTACTAGAAACTGCCGAGGTGGCAGACGTGGTGCTGTTTATGCTGACACGTCCACGCGGAATGACGATCCGAGATGTCGTGATGATGCCATCGAACTTTGACCTGTAGTCGTACCACGCTGTCCTTGCAGAATTCATTGACGCTTAACAACCTCCCAAAAACAACGGTTTGTGGGACGATGGGACAAACCGGACATTGACGCAACTGCTGCAAATCGGCGCTTTGTCCGTATTGTTTTAATTCGGCCAATGATCGTTGCTGTACCTTCAACGAATGGCTGGTTTTCCCGCTGCGCGGTAGCGCCAATTTTTACGCTGGTGCAGCATGTGCGACGCTGCGAGCGCGCGCAGCGAGAAAATGCAGGGAACATATTGACAGATTAGAGAACATAGTCGGCTCATTTTCCTCTTTCGCTGCGCGCCGCACGAACGGCGGCTAATGATTCTGAATCTCATTAATTCAGTCCCATTATATACGAATTCCATTAGGAACTTTTGCCGCCTGGTATGTAAACGCCATTCAGAAATGTCACCGGTTGCGCAAAGCAGGAATGTCACCAAGAGCGCTGACGGTAGCGCAGCCTGACAGGGCGTAGACTTCAAATATCGGAGCTCTGGCTGGCTGCGCGGGCTTCTCGTTCTGCGCGCTTGCGGGCGTAGTAGGGCTCCATCTTAGACGGGCCCCCAGGTGGGCGGCGTCCGGTCTTCACGTAGCCGTTCTTGGCACTGACTGGCTTTACCTTCGGCTTTGGTGCGGGTTTGTCTTGTTCTGCTTTGATATGTTCCAGAACAGCGCTTAGCCGTTTGTTCTCCGTGATGGCGGCGTGTGTGATCCGGCGTTCAGCGTTTAAGATCGTGTGGGGCAGAACAACGCCTTTGGCCCGTACCTGAATGCGGCCGCAGCCGTACTCATAGACATCGACGTATTTGCCAACGAGGCCGCGTGTCAGTTCATTAACCTCCAGCTTGATGCGTTTGCGATCGTACTTCAGCATCAGATCTTTGGTGACATGACGTTGGTCACGCAAACAGAAGACCTCGCTCAGTCGATCCGGTTCGATGTTCAGCGCACGATGCAGGTCGTTTGGCTTGGCAGGGGCCTTTGCAAACTTAGCGTTAAAGCGCTCTGTGAATCCCGGCAGAAACGCGTTGCCGTCCTCCATGTTTGAGATGCCTGCGAGACGCAGTTCTTTCACCAGCCGATCCTGCAACGTCCTGTTCGCACGTTCGACGCGACCTTTGGCCTGGGAGCTGTTTGCACATAGAATCTCGATGTTTAGCTCGGCCAAAGCGCGCCCAAATTGCGTCATACCGGTCATGTGCTGGCTAGGCTTTGCGACACGGAACACCGTGTGTTTGTCACTGTAAAACGCAACGGGGCGGCCGTGTTTGAGGAGATAACTTTCCAATGCGCCGAAGTAGCTGAACGTGCTCTCAGACGTCACAAAGCGCAGCTCCATCAACATGCTGGTCGCGTCATCAATGAAGACGAGGAGGGTACAGGGTGGGCCGCGATCCTCAAACCAGCGATGATCTGAACCGTCAATCTGGATCAACTCGCCAATGCATTCCCGGCGCGATCTTGGTTGATGAATTGCCCGCCGTTGTTTGCGCGACAGCCATAGGCCATCGTCGGTCATCCACTTGCGCAGCGTCTCGCGCGAGACCTTGAAACCGTGGTGTTCCGCCAGCATCTCAGCAGCCAAAATCGGCCCGAAATCCGCGTAGTTCTCTTTGACCAAGGCCACGGCATAGTCACGCTTTGCCTTGTGAATCTTGTTGTTCGGGGTTTTGCCGCGTGCCTTATGTCGGATCGCGGCAGCACCGTCAGTTCGGTACGTCTTCAACAACCGAAACATCTGCCGCTTTGTGATATCCAACATGTGCGCGCCGTTCTGAACGCTCAAACGTCCGTCATCTACCTGCGCCAACACTTCTATGCGGTTTAGCTCGCGTTCGCTCATCATCACCCATCCCATGTCCAATCTCCCGTTGTTCATTTGAACAAGAGAGTGACATTCCTGAATTGCACAGGGGTGACATTATCGCTTTGCAGCTACACTGGTAAAAATCGCATAAGAACTGTTATGTTAAATATGTCAGCAATATTGGCCTCATCGGAAGGTTTGTGCGCAGGATCCCGTTAAGACTGAACAATATGTGAACGCTTATGGTAGTGCCGTTTCATTGATCAATCTGTAAGCCGTTGATCTTGCTATGCCCAGTTGTTTTGCGGCTTGCCCGGCGGTCATTCCAGCCTGCACTAGGTTTTGCAGAGCCAAGACTGTTTCTGGATCGAGGGGAGGTCTCCCCGGTTTTTTACCCCTCATTCTGGCTGCTTGGATACCATCTTTTGTGCGTTCTGAAATCAAGCGGCGCTCAAAATGGGCGATGGCCCCGAAGACATGAAAGATCAATTCTCCGGCAGCAGATGTGGTATCGATACGTTCTTCAAGGCTGATCAAACCGATGTTTTGAGCTTTCAGGTCTTCGACGATTTCCAACAGTTCCTTGAGCGATCTACCAAGGCGATCCAGCCGCGTGATGGCAAGACTGTCTCCAGGGCGGGCGTGGTCGAGCAGCGCGCTCAATCCTGGACGATCAAACTGCTTTCCCGAAACGACATCCTCGAATACGCGAACAGCGCCAGCTTCCTTCAGGCGGGTAATTTGACCGGACACGTCTTGGTCCGATGTGGAGACGCGTGCGTAGCCGAGGGCATCGCCGGTTCTGGTCATGGGTGTCTTTTAACCGTTCGTTTTAGAGGCAGGTTTCTG
>TARA_R110002051_G_scaffold208089_5_pt1 | contig 70359 bp, 63 predicted proteins | sample TARA_R110002051 | Tara Oceans TARA_R110002051 (sample SAMEA4397023) | marine metagenome | biome: Polar Biome; feature: [MES] marine water layer (ENVO:01000295) within the mesopelagic zone...; material: water (ENVO:00002006), including particulate matter (ENVO:01000060) such...
GGTGCGATCAGGATCACGCCATCACGGTTGGATTTCCAGTTCTCCTCGGAGTATTCGGTCTGCTGCTTGAGCTGCTCTTCGCTGAAGGGGGTGAAGATCGTCAAATCACCATTCGCGTCGGCCATGATGTTCAGGTTTTCCGGCGAAACAGCGATTTCCTTCTCGCCCATGCCGAGGAACCCGCCGACATCGAGCACAAAGCCTTCAACCCGGTTGTCAGCAGTCAGGAGAACATCGCCGACTTCGCCGATGTTTTCGTCATTCGCCCCGTAAACGGTGCGACCGATCAGATCGTCGGCGCTCAATTCGGTGGCGTTCACCGCCGTCATTTTGGAACGATCGACTGGAGTCGTCTCCTGTTGAGCCCTTTCCACCGCAACGTCGCCGTTCTCGACTTTTTCGGTGGTCGTTGCCGGCGCAGTTGCTTGCGTGCCGTCGGCAGTCTGGGGGACGACCGCAGGCTGCGTGGTGTCGGCGGTCATGTTCTCGTTTTCGGAGCGAGCCTCTGTGTAGATCGCGGTGCGATCAAAAGCCGGTGCGGCTTCGAGCTGCTCGCGGCTCATGTTGGCGACAATCCAACGTTCGCCGTCGCGATCAGCCCACTCGATGGTGCTGTACTCGACGGCGACGTCTTTTTCGCCAATGCCGAGAAAGCCGCCGACTCCGACGATCACCGAAGCAACGTCGCCTTCCGGGGTGATGACGATGTCGTTGATGTCACCGATAATGGAGGCGTCTTCGCTGGCGGAATCGTAGACTGCCGCACCAATCAGGTCGCTGGCGAGACTGCTGCGGGCATCCATGGCAACATTCTGATCTGAAGTCATGGGTGCCGTCGTGGTGGTTTCCGCTGTTGCTGCCGGAGCTGCCGGAGCGGTGTCGCTCTGGGCAAACGCGGAAGTGGTCACAAGCGCGGTAAGCGCGGTGCTGGCCAAAAGCATCTTGAACATGGTAATTTCCTCTTTGCATCGAAAGGTGCCCGCCGGGCTGGACCGTGTGTGAGAGCGCTGGGCCGGCTCGGCGGTGGGTACAGCTATGAAACGCAACTCCCCGGTTTAAGGTTCCGAGCGAAATCAAATCTTTTTGGCTGACGCCTGTCGGTTTTGTGAATCCGCTGCAGCGTGCAAAACAGAGTTGCGCAGGATAGCGTGGCCAATGAGCAGGAAGGGAACCGCAACCAGGCCGCCAACCGGACCCCAGAGCCAGATCCAGAATGCCAGCGACAGGAACACGAAGAACGGATTGAGCGTAACCGAACGCCCGATCACCTGCGGGGTGACGAATTGAGCTTCTATCATGTTGAGAGTCAGATACGCCGCCATGGGAAAGAAAATTGCCGGCGGTGAATCCCAGGTCACCAACCCGACGCCGAGCAGGATCCCGGCCATGAGGGCCGGTCCGATATAGACGACATAATTCAGGATGAAGGCCAGCATGCCCCACAGATAAGGCTGAGGCACGTCGAGCAGCCACATGACAGCAGCTGTGCCAAGACCCAGCCCGGCATTGATGACGGAAATCGACAGCAAATATCTGGAAACGAACCATTCGGCGTCGCGGAACATTCGCGCGGTGCGCAGGCGCGAGTGGCGAGTGAAGCACAGCGACAGCACGCTGGTGCGGATCGAATGACGGGTGGCCATGAAGAAATACAGGCTCGCCAGAAACAGGATGATCTGTGCCACAAGCGCCGGCGCCAGGGTTGCGATCTCCTCGACCGCCGAATTGTCGGCAATATCGACCGTCATTGCTGCTTCACCGCCGGACATTTTCCGGATCTGATCCTGAACGCCGCCGAGAGTCTCGAAGGCGGTCTGCCAATCGAGCAGGTGGCGCTGCAGTTCCCGCCAGATTTCCGGCAGCCGGTCAGTCCAGATCGACAGTGGCATCGAAAACAGCGTGATTGCGGACGCAATCAGGCCGAGAAACAACATTACCATGATCACCGCTGACAACGACGCCGGAATGTAGCGTTCCAGCGCCGAGGCGACGGGCGATGCCATCAAGCCGGTGATGATGGCCAGGGAAAGCGGCGCGAGAACCGGTTGCGCCCGGTCAAGCGCTGCCAGTGTCACGATCACCGCGATGACAATAATCGCCATGCGCGAGATCGACTGCAGGTCTGCACCCATGCCGGAGCCTGCAGCAGTGCGGACCGCCGGAGGGTCCATGCGGTATTTCTGCTTCATCCGGTTCCCCTTGCCAATAGCAGACAACGCCTGACAGAGCGCGTGGTTCCAGCTGCTGGCTAAAGACCGTAGAAACCAGGCATAAGGAGACATGCGACGGGCCGTGGTCCGCACGGATGTCAAAAAGCGTCCCGTCTGCACATCGAAGGCTGATGGCGAGCAGTGGACGATGCCGCCGCCGGACTATTTCCTGGCAGAAGTCCTGGTTTTCCTGGCAGGCGTGGTGGTTCTCGGAGGTGTTGTCACGCGATCATAGGGGACACGGATGGTGACGTTGATGCCATATTCGCTCTTTACGGATTCGATTGAACCGCCCAGTTCCCCCCGTATGGTGGCGTCGAGAAGTCTGGTTCCAAATCCGCCTTTACTCAGCGGCGTTTCCGCATCCTGAATGTCCAACGGCTTTTCGCTGCGTTCGACCCAGTTCAGCACGAGGTCCCTATCGCTCCCGGAATTCGACGTGACCACGGTCCAGGAAATATCGAGAACCCCGCCGGGAAACCGCGCGGATCCGTATTTGAGGGCATTGGTTGCGAGTTCATGGAAAGCCAACCCGAATGCCTGGGCCGCGGCTTCATTGAGCTCGATCTGGGGTCCGGTGTATTTGTCGTCGACCGGCTCGTTGCCGAAGAGCTGCTTGAGTTCCTGCACCAGCAGCGTTTCAAGATCGGCACCCTGCCAGGCGGTGCGAGCCAGAAGGTCCTGTGAAGCCGCCATGGCTTGCAGCCGGGCGGAGAAGGACTGCGTGAAATCCGGCAAATCCTCGGAAGCGCGCGCAGTCTGCCGCGAAATCGCCAGAACGCGGGCGATCATGTTCTTGATACGGTGTTTCATTTCCTGAAGCAGGAGCTCGCGCTCGGTCAACGCGCGTTCGGTCTCTTCGCGCAGAATTTCTGCGACCTCAATGGTTCGTTGCTGGGAATGAGAGGATGCGGCCAATGCCGCAGCCAGCAGAACCGAGGCTATCACCAGCATGAAGGATCGGGTCTGGTCGACGGGCGGACTATAGGCTGCGGAGGGACGGATCTCCAAAAGCCAGGTTCGCCCTGCCACCGTCAGCGACGTTCTCACTTCTTCCGCTACCCCGAAACGGCCTCCGGGCTGGCCCGCCGATTTGTAAATCTGGTTGGTCGCGGACGGCTCCCCGTCCCAGGCCGTAATATGAACCGGCAGCACCGGCAGCCGGTTCAGCGCCGAATCAAACAGATCACCGATTCGAAACGGCGCAAAGACGAATCCCAGAGGCCGGCCCGAGTTGATGGCGAAAAACGGAGTGTACATCACGAAGCCGGCTTGCTGATCGCTGATATTTTCCTTGACCAGTTCCACCGAACCCGATGCGCGCAGGCGTTGCTCGGCAAGCGCCGCCACGATAGCCGCGCGACGGATCGGGTTGGAGTACATGTCAAATCCGAGTGCGCCCAGGCTTCGGTTGTTCTGGGGCTCCATCAAAACGATGGGGGTCCGGTTTTCTTCAGTGGTTTCGGGCCAGGGAGCGCGGGCAATTCCGTAATTTCGCTGAAGCTCGCGGGAGATCGAGGCGTCCGATTGCTCACCGGCGCGCACGTAGCGAGCAAATCCGATGCCCTGAATGCCGGTGAATTGCTCGCTCTTTTGCAGATTCCCGATGAATATCTTGAACTGGTCGGCGCTTGGCACCTCACCGGTAGCCTCAAAAAAGGCCTTCGTCGAATTGACCAGCAGGATATGGCTGTCGATGCGATCACTCAACTGTTGGACGGCGTCTTCGGCGATGCCCTCGAAACTCATCCTGTTTGCATTGGCGATAGTGTACCAGGACGCAGCCGCCGTCAGCAAGCCGACAAGCGTAACCACGACGAAGACAAGCACTGGCTGGATACGGTACAACACGACACGAACCTTTTTCACCCGACCCAGCTCAATCCGCTAGGGCGTACGAACCCTGTTGGCAAGCTCGCTCCATCAAAGCAGAATAGTATGAACATGCAACCCGCTCTCCATGCTGGAGTTATCAACTCCAGCGAGTAAAATGAGATGGACGCATAGACGCGAAGCGGGTGGGAGTCTATTAAACAGGTTAAGTCCGGACTAATTTGAGGCGATCTTGTTGATCAGGTCGGGCATGCCGGGCTTCGCGGAAAACTCCATCAGAAACCGTTTGTCAAAATCAGCAAAGCTGACAGACCTGCTGACCTGCGGAAATGTGACGGCGCCCTTGTCGATGCGCAGCAGGTTTTCCTTGCAAAGGCGGCTTAGCGAACGGTTGACGTGAACGGTCGACAGCCCCATGCAATCGCCGATCTGCTCCTGGGTAAGTGCGAGTTCGAAGCCCTTGCCGTTCGCCAGACCGACCTGCTCAAGCCGGATCCACAATTCCAGCAGGAAATGGAGGATCCGTTGCGCGGCGGTGCGGGCGCCAAGGGAAACCTTGTGTTCGGAAAGAATGTTGGAATGACGCAAGGTCATCCAGTCAAGGCCCGAAGCGAGCACCGGAAAGCGGCGATGGATCTCCAGAATGCGCACAGGCTCGATCAAGGCCAGCGATGACTTGGTCAGCGCGGCGGCTGAAAAAATCGATGAATTGTTGAAATTGATATGCAGGCCTATGAAATCTCCGGGCAAAGAGACGCCAATGATCAACCGGCGGCCGGCAGCAGTGATCCTGTAGCGAATGACCCAGCCACTGCGGATCAGAAAGGTCAGACGCATCGGTTCGCCGTCGTGAAGGAACTCGTCGCCCTTGTCGACCTCAGCCTGATTAACCTGCATGGTTTCAAGAAACTTGACCTCTTCGGAGGTCAGCAGCATGGATCTTCCAAGCCTGCGTACCAAGGGACTCGCGTCTTGGGGAATGGCACTCTGGTTTCCTGGAGACATTGCTGAGGCTTTCATCAAAGAAAGGGCCCGGCGGGTATGCCGCCGGACCCTTGAAGATATGTGATTAGTACTTGCCAAGCCAGTTGTCGATTTCACTTTCGGCTTCTTCGCGGGTCTTGCCATAACGTGCCTGAATCTTGCCGGCCAGTTCGTCGCGGCGACCTTCGACGACATCAAGGTCGTCATCGGTGAGCTTGCCCCACTGAGCCTGCGCCTTGCCCTTGTATTCTTTCCATTTACCTTCAACCATATCCCAGTTCATAGCAATTCTCCTTGTGCTTGCTTGTACGGAAGCCGTTGTCGGATTTTGCCAATCGGCTCGGCTTATCAACGTGGTAGCCGGTGTTTGGTTCCCCGTGCCTGCATCAAAATTACACCGGAACCTGATTGTGAATTTGGTCAGCTGCCAAACACTGCGCGTTCTGACTGATCCGCGATGGCGCCGTTGCGGCCGTCCACCCCAAGCCGGTTCAACTCTCCAGTTCGGAATGACGGACGTAGAGCCGTCTCACGACATCCTCGATTTCACTGCGATGGCCGAGGAGCAGCGTGTGGGCGGCGTCGGAGGTGTCGGGCGGCAGGTGTTGCATGTTTTTCGCAAGTGTTTCCAGCGCGTCATCATAGCAAGTGACAAGCCGTCGCTCACCTTCGGCAACGGCGGGAAGCACGTCTCCGTCAATGTCCGTAAAAAATGATTTCGTGCGGATCATGCCTTCGTGAACCGCCGACAACAACGATTCATCTTGCGAAGGATGCCGACCCTGGCCGGTCAGAAACCGCGCAAGGTCCTGTGCCTGGGCGTCTGTTGTCTGCCGCGTGGTGCGAAGGACATTCTCGATGTCCGGCTCCGCTTTTTCGAGTAAGACGTCATAACCGTGAACCGCGTCAATCAGGGCAATATGAACATCTCCAATGGCGTCCAGAACCTGAATGGTTTCGTCATTTGCTGCTTCACTGGTCATGACGGCCTCTCCGGAGGGAGCATTGGTGTTTGAACTCGGTGCGTTTCTGTCCGGCGTTTCGCGACGTCGGGACAAATCAGTTCAGCCGGCGGGTTTCACCATCGGTTTCAGACCGGGCGAGGTTCGTCATATGCATCTCTGGGTTGATCAGTTCGAGCGCGACCTCGATTTCACCTTTGGCTGAGACATCCCATACGATTTCGACATCCTCGTAGAACAGCGCCGGATCAATCTCGATACATTTGCCCAAAGCATGATCGCTGTTGCCAGTCATCATGCGCACGGATGGGGAAAGCTCCTCTTCGCACTGACGCAGGGTTTCATAGGCAACCGCAGGCGCAGGTTGCTCCGTGCAGGTCTGATAGTCCTCGTTACAGGCGATCAAGATCATGAAGGCTGCGATATGTTCCATGACGTTACTCCTTTGCAGAGTTAACGCCTGGCTATGCCGGAAGTTCCGCACAGCAACGGTCTTCCGAGAAAATCACCTTTCCCGTCTATGGGGACGAACTGATGGCTCAGTGTGAACCGCTGAGTTCGTACTGACTGTCTGGAATGGTCAGTTCATAGATGATCTCATGATCATTTTTCTCGTGGCGCACGCTCGCGGACAGGGCCTGGGGTACGATACGCCGCAGCACGGCACCGGAAAACCCTGTCCCGGCGGAAGGGGTTGTCGCCACCGGCTTGGGCGGTACGGAAAATGTTTCGGTCCATGTCACGACCAGTTCGGTTTCGTGCAAGTCATTCAGACGCCGGTTCGCCGAGAGCACGATTTCGCCTCCCGCCGGCCCCAGGGCGCCTGTGGCCAGGGAATCGATCGTCAGTTCGTGCAGCGCCAGGCCGAGGTGCAATGCCGCATTGGGAAGCAGGTAGGCGTCTTCTCCGACCATTTTGAAACCTTGCGGCGCATCGCCCACCAGCGGCCTCAATTGGGATTGCGTGAGCTCAAAAAGCTCCGCGCCTCGCCAATCCGATGCGGTAACCAGATCCTGGGACTGCGCCATCGACTGGATCCTGTTGCGGAATGCAAGCAGAAACTCTTCAAGATCGTTGGATGACCTTGCGGTCTGGGAAGCGATGGACTGGATGATCGCCAACAGGTTCTTTGACCGGTGGTTCAGTTCACGCAACAACGTCTTGAGCACTGTTTCCCGGTACTTCAAGTCATCGATATCCACAACGGTCGTCACCACACCGATAACGCCGCCGCTGGCATCAACGTCGGGATCGATATGCAGCAAGAACCAATGTGGAGCTTGACCGACTTCGCGGAGAATTTCCAGTTTGGTGCCCTTCCCGGTTTCAATGACGTCCCGCTTGATGCCGGAAACCCTGGCCGCTTGCGGCCCATCGAACAAGGCTGTGTCCGATTTGCCTTCAACGTCTTCCTCTTTGGGCCATGTCTCGGGAAGGTTGGCGCAGGATCGGATCGTCAGGTCTAAACCCTGATAAATCATCGACACACCTGCGTTACGCAAGCCCGCCAGTACAAACCCTAAATGACTGGATTCCTTAAGTGACTTCAGGGGCATCGGATACTCGTAAAATTGTTGGCATGCATCCGTTCCGATACAAAACGGGCACCGGAACCATATCCAGCGCCCGCTTCATCCGGTGAATGTCAGCATGCCGGCTGATCAGGCTTTCCGGACAAAATTCATGACTACGGATATCACCAGCAGAGCCAGGAACAGGAAGAACAGAATCTGGGCGATACCCGCCGAAGCACCGGCAATCCCACCGAATCCGAGAACACCTGCGATGATGGCTACAACCAGAAACACAAGAGCGTAATACAGCATCGAAAATCTCCTTTGTCATTCGATGTTGGGTCAACGCCTTCGGTCTCAATTGGTTCCGGTCAATGTTTCCGTCTCGGTCGCGGATTCGGCGGTGGAATTGAAAAACAGCGCCTGGCTGATCAATGCTTTGACCATGTCCGGATTGAACGGCTTGGTCACCAGGAACGCCGGCTCGGGCTTCTCGCCGGTCAACAGGCGTTCCGGAAAGGCAGTGATGAAAATGACCGGAAGCGCCTCATCCTTCAGGATATCGTTGACGGCATCAATTCCCGAACTTCCGTCAGCCAGTTGAATATCGGCAAGAACCATCCCGGGTTTGGTCCGCTTGTAAAGCTCAAGCGCTTCGGTGTGGGTCCGGGCGATTCCGGTGACCCGGTGGCCGAGAGCTTCCACCATGTCCTCGATGTCCATGGCGATCAGCGGTTCGTCCTCAATGATCATGATGTCGGTCGCGACCTGTTCTGAAATTTCCCTGGCCGCCGTGTCAAGCAGTTCTGAAAGCCCGGCCTCCTCCACATCAAGAATTTCCGCGCATTGATCGGGAGTGAATCCTTCGACGGCTATGAGCAGAAATGCCTTTCGGGCCTGCGGAGTCACGGCCTCCAGATTTGCAGAGGCTCTTTTTTCCCAACCGAATGGTGTTGAATGCTTGGGCATAGGAACCGAAAGGCTGTCAAAGAGTTGAGAATACAGCCTGTAAAGAGCGACGCGGTCATCGCCGGAAGCGGGGAACACGGAGAGGTCTGCGATGAGTGCCTCCAGTGTTGCGGCGACGAACGCGTCTCCGGAGGTTTGCGACCCGGTAACTGCGCGCGAAAACCGGCGAAGATAAGGAAGATGCGGTGCGATGCGCATGGATAGTGTCGTCATTGATTACCCCTTGCTTGTCCACGGTACGTGGCGACAACCGAACAAACGCACAGTGAGAAAAAAAGTTCCACCCGTAAGGAACTTTTTTTTCCCTGGCGCATTATAGTCTGACGTTCTGAATCAAAAAAATGGGCTGACAAGGGTATGATGATCAATGACAAGATGGGTGTGACTGGCGCGGGCAAACGCTCTTCCGAGCGTGATACGACCGACGCAATCGCTTCGCAGTTGAAGCGGTATTACAAGTCCGTGGAACAAGAGCCGATCCCCGACCAGCTTCTTGACCTGCTCGAAAAGCTCGATGAGGCAGAGCGATCGGGCAATTCAGATGGCGCGAAATAAATGAGTGCTCCTCACACCATCAAACCCGATGCGACGGTCCCCTTCTCGTTCAAGCGCGAGTTGATCGCGACATTGCCGGGTTTGCGGGCTTTCGCGGTTTCTCTGGCACGCCGTCACGACCGGGCTGACGACCTTGTTCAGGAGACCGTGATGAAGGCATGGGGCAAGCAGGAGAGCTTCCAGCCCGGAACCAATATGCGTGCCTGGCTCTTCACCATCCTGCGCAACGAATTTTACAGTCAGATGCGCAGGAAAGGCCGGGAATTGCCTGACCCGGACGGCGTGTTCGCAGGCAATCTTGCCACCCATCCCGAACAGTATGGCAAGCTCGACATGGCTGATTTCAAGACAGCCCTCGACACGTTGCCGGACGATCAGCGCGAGGCGATCATTCTGATCGGGGCCTCGGGATTTGCCTATGAGGAAGCCGCCGAAATCGCAGGCGTTGCCGTGGGTACGATAAAAAGCCGCGTCAACCGGGCGCGCGGCAGGCTGCGCGAGTTGCTGGATGTCGACGGCGAAAGCGACTACGGACCCGACACCACATCCGCTCCGTTGGTCAACAGGTCTTCGAGTGGCAGTTGATGCCTGTCGCGTTCAAATGGGTTCATTTGAACGATGACGTAAGTGCATTGCTTCAGAATCTTACCGCGCCGCGCACCCAATAGGATGTGCGGCGCTGTAGTGATGCGATCGCGAACGCCACCCATTCAGTCGTTTGCTGCCTGCCCTGTCATCGCCAGCGGCACTACCCAGCGGTCGTAATCGCGGCCCTCGATCCCGGCCTCGATCGCCGCGGCACGCAACGTCAATCCCGCCTTGTGGGCGTGTTTGGCGATGTCGGCAGCCTTGTCGTAACCGACATGCGGCGTCAGCGCGGTGACGAGCATCAATGATCGCTCCATCAACTCGGCGATGCGCGCCCGGTCGGGTTCAATCCCGGCGATGCAATTGTCGGTGAAGGAACGCGCTGCGTCACCGATCAGCCGGATCGACTGCAGCACATTGTAAATGATGACCGGCTTGAAGACGTTGAGCTCGAAATTGCCCTGGCTCCCGGCGAATGTAACAGCCACATGATTGCCGATCACTTGCGCGCAGACCATTGTCAGCGCCTCGGACTGCGTCGGATTGACCTTGCCCGGCATGATCGACGAGCCCGGCTCGTTTTGCGGCAGGATCAGCTCGCCCAGGCCCGATCTCGGACCTGAGCCGAGTAGTCTTATGTCCTGCGCGATCTTGAACAATCCGGTGGCAAGCGTGTTGAGTGCTCCCGACACCTCGACCATCGAATCATGGGCGGCGATGGCCTCGAACTTGTTGGCGGCGCTGGTGAATGGCAGTCCGGTCAGCTGCGCCACATGGGCGGCGAAACTTTCGGCGAAGCCCGCGGGCGCGTTCAGTCCGGTGCCCACGGCGGTCGCGCCCTGAGCCAGCGGATAGAGCCGCGGCAGACAGGCCTGGACACGGGCCATGCCGGCTTCGATCTGCGCCGCGTAGCCGGAAAACTCCTGCCCGAGCGTGATCGGAGTGGCATCCTGAAGGTGCGTGCGCCCGAGCTTCACAATATCGTTCCAGGCTTCGCTCTTGGCGTGAAGCGCTGTGTGCAGATGCGAGAGTGCCGGCATCAGCTGGTCCGCAAGCTCCCGCGCGGCGGCAATATGCATGGCCGAGGGGAAACTGTCGTTGGAGGATTGCGAGCGATTGACGTGGTCGTTGGGGTGCACCGGCGACTTCGATCCAGCGACGCCGCCGAGCTTTAGGATGGCGCGGTTGGCGATCACCTCGTTGACGTTCATGTTGGTTTGTGTGCCGGATCCGGTCTGCCAGACTTTGAGCGGGAAATGTGAATCAAGCGATCCCGAGGCCACTTCGCCCGCAGCAGTAACGATCGCCTCGCCGATAGAAGGCTCAATCAGCCCTGCCTCCATATTGGCCAATGCCGCGGCTTGCTTGACCAGCCCCAGCGCATGGATGAGCGAAGGCGGCATGGTTTCGTCTCCGATGCGGAAATTGGAAAGGCTGCGCTGGGTTTGCGCCCCCCACAATCGATCCGCAGCGACCTCGACAGGGCCGAAGGAATCAGTTTCCGTGCGTGTCTCTGTCACGAGGTTTTGGCCTTTCCGTAATTCATTCGCGTCATGCCGACCGGCGCCTGCGTCAAGGAGGCAGATCACTGCTGGACAGGCATTGCTGCAAGCCTGAGACTGCCCGCCAGACAATAATCAGGGACGACATGTATCACAAACGCCACGACGCTTGCACACGCGATCGCGGACTTCAGACGCCCGGGATGATCCCGCGCGGGCCGACTGACGCGTTCTCCGTCTCGAGAACGACATGATAGAGTTTGTCATCGCGAAACGCGCTGGCGAAATCGGTTGTGGTCCCGTCACCCGGCTTGGCGGCGATATCGAGAAAATCGACCTCGGCTTGTGCAGCGACCACGCGGGCGTCGGCGGCAGACAACGCCCGAACCCGAACAATACCGTGACAGGGTGCATTGTCCCATCTCGGATCGTCCGGACGTGCGCTTGGCTCCAGCCGGTAGATGTTGATCGCGCCGCTTGGCTGGTCGGGGGAAGCAGGATTGCCGAGCGAGCCGACAGATGTCTGGACAGGTGTGTCTCTCATCGTTGAAGTCCTCTGATCAGTTTCTGCAACAAAGCTGAAACGTCCCAGATGCGTTTTGGTTTCCGCACATGTGTCAGACAATGCTGTTGCGGGTGTCGGGCGATCGTGATCCTCTCTGCAGCTGCCCGCCCCCAGCGTCAGGTTTTTGAGCCTCCACCTCCACATGAGAGGGTGGTCCGCCACGGACGAGGAGAAAAACTGCCTCACGAGGATTGTTGGCGTATGCGCTGACAATCATGCCTGATCAGAGACTGGAGGAAACCGGCGTCGAGATCGGGGTGACAGGTGAGCAATGGCGGCGGCGGGTAGAGGGCAAACCCGACATCATCATGCCAGAACTGGCCGCAAAGCTTGATGAGGCACACGGTGTTCGTGAGCCGCCATCATCTCTGTTGCGTGTTCTGGTGGCCCAAGGGTTCACATATAACATAGGTCATGATGGCATCGAAGCGCGCACGCGCCACGGTGCGGCAGCATCGTAACGCTGGATCATCCGGCGAGAAAAGGCTTGAAAAGGCGCTCTTGGCACGAATACCATGTCAGTGGCGTTTCACTTGGAGACTGCCCGCTTATACGAGGGAAGCACATGCAGTTTTTCGATCAATATGATCGGTTTTACGCCACCAGCCAGACCAGTCCGCATCCCCACAGGCTGAATGGGCGCCATGAGGCGATCATTTCAAGGAACGCACACCTTCTCTCCGGAAAGAAAATTCTTGATATTGCCAGCCACGACGGGCGTTGGTCGTTTGCGGCTCTGCAAGCAGGCGCGGCTTTTGTGAAAGGTATTGAGCCGCGGCAACAGCTGATTGATAACGCGGTCAATAGTTTTGATCACTACGGCATCGAACCGGGCCGTTACAAATTCGAGCGTGGGGATGTTTTTGACCTGCTTGGCAACGAATCCTTCGATGTCGTTCTCTGCCTGGGATTCTTCTATCATACGATCCGGCATGCCGAATTGCTTGATCGCATAGAGCGCACCGGTGCAAAATTCGTGGTAATCGACACCGAGGTGACGCCACCTTCAGGCGAAGCATCTGTTGGCAAACCGAACGATCCGCGTCTTGTATTCAATAATCCTAACACTATCCAACTGTTGCACGATCTTGTCAGCGATGAGCAAATGGCTTGCACGGATTCTCTCACGCGCGATGGGAAAACGCTGGTGGGACGTCCATCACGAGCAGCGGTGAAGTTTCTTTCGTCCCATTTTGGCTATTCCTGCACAAATTTTGATTGGAAGAGTTATTTTGTTGAAAACTCTGAAAGTATTCTTCCGATGAATGATTATTATAAGGGTTGGAGGGATACTTTTTTTCTCTCAAAAACATAGGCTCAATACCCATCAAATTGCCTGCGTGACCGCCGCTTGCGGGCTGATCCACTGCTACCAGGAGGGGGCGGGCGAGAGTGATTTGATTTGCCTTGCTGATAATCACTTGTGATGGCGCAGGACGTCTGCTGGTTTCGCCGGGCACTCAAAGCGCACCGCATAGAGCCCTGCATTCCGCCCAAATCCACTCGCAAAACCGAAATTCCGCTCGGCCGGGTGCTCTACAAAAGCCGCCACAAGATTGAGAATATGTTTGTTAAACTCAAGGACTGCGGGCGCATCCACACCCGCTATCACCGTTGCGCGCCCGCCTTCATGTCAGCCATTGCAATCGCAACCACTGTCATCTTCTGGATCAGTCAATGTGTCCTGAGTCTAGCAAACGCGCTCCTGCGACAGAACCGGAAGTGCAAGCCAAAATTGGCTTGATCAAGACGGAAACCTTATGCCGGAGTGAAAATCGCGGTTGCCGGATTGCATGTATAGGCTGCCACATGCTGACTTGCACTATCGGCGAGTTCCAGTACGGATTTCAGGATGGTTTCAACCTCAAAATCGGTGGCAAGAAAACTGAAGTTCAGGCGCACGAAGCCGGGCTTCTCGATCTCTCGGCCCGCAAGAATTGCCGCGCGCATTTGCTCTGAACCATCATGGTCTATATCCAGCACGCGGTGCACATAAGGACCGGCACAGGCACAGCCGCCGCGTGCCTGAATGCCAAAACAATCCGACAGCAGCCGCGTCACGAGTTGTTGATGAACATAGCCACCTTTGCCATCCCGTAACCGGAATGAAAAAATCGGAAGCCGGTCGCAGGTGAGATTTCCGAGCAATTCGATGTTGGGGTGCATACCCCAGGCCTGCATTGCCTTCTGGCAATTCTCATGGTTTCGGCGGGTGATGTAATCCTGGCCGATCTCGGCCTTGACCAGAAAGCAAAGTGCAGCGCGAATGTCGCCTATGACATTCGGAGTGCCGGCTTCTTCGCGGGCCTCGACATTGCGGGAATAGTCGTGGGCAGTGGGTGATACAAACCGCACCGTGCCGCCACCTGGCATCGTGGGCCTTTCGGACCGCACCACGTCATGGCGCAGGATCAGCACGCCCGATGCCTGGGGGCCGCCGACAAACTTGTGCGGAGACAGCACCACCGCATCAATCAATGCGTCCGGCTCCGGGCACAGATCAATTGGGAGGTATGGCGCGCCACCGGCATAGTCCCAGACCACTGTCGCGCCAGACGCCTTGAGAACGCGGCTGACTTCGGTCACATCGGTCATGATCCCCGAGACGTTGGAGGCGGCAGAGAATGCGCCGATGACGGGCCGCCCCTCAACGCTTGCCAGCGTCTTGCGCAGTGTCGGCATGCACGGTCCGCCGGTTTCGGCTTCCGGTACTTCGATCACCTCGGCCCCGCTTTCGCGCCAGGGCAGGATATTCGAGTGGTGCTCGTAGGGGCCGATCAGAACCACTGGTGATTTGCCCTGCGCGACCATATCGGTCAGCCCCAAAAGATGCACAAGCCGGTTGATGCCTGCGGTTGCGCCCGATCCGGTAAAGATCACTGCGTGATCCCTGGACGCATTGCATTCTGCCCGAATAATGTCCCGGGCTTGCCGGCGCAGGCGGGTCATCATGCCGCCGACATAAGACGCTTCAGTGTGGCTGTTGGCATAAAACGGCAGCAGCTCGGTGAGCACGAATTCTTCAATCTGGCGCAGCGCACGGCCTGAGGCGACGTAATCAGCATAGATCAACGGTTTCCTGCCCAACGGTCCGTCAATCATCGCATTGTGCCCGATCAGGCCTTCGGTCAGGCTTGCCACCATGTGGTCTGTTCGGATGCTGGACCGAAAACGGTTAAAAAGGCTCTCGTCAAGCGGCTTGTTCATCACGGCACTCTCGTTTGATTGTGTCGAGCAGTTTAGGCGTTTAAAGGTGAAAATATTCACTTGATTTTGCAGATTATATAAGAATATTGGGTCATATGATCGAACTTGATGCCTTAGATCGCAAAATTCTTGCCGTCCTCCAAAAGGACGGGGCGCTTTCGCAGCGTGACGTGGCCGCAGCCGTCGGGCTTTCGCAAAATGCGTGCTGGCGGCGGACCAAGCGCCTGACGGAACTTGGCGTGATCGAAGGGTTCCATGCCCGTCTGAATGCCGACCTGGTAGGTCTGAATTTGACCGTGTTCATGATGATCCGCACCCGTCAGCACAGCGAAGGCTGGATGCGGGAATTTCGCAAACACCTCGCCGGCATTCCGGAAATTGTCGACGTGCACAGGATCGGCGGCGATTGGGACTATCTGATCAAGGTCGTCACAACCTCGATGTCGGGATATGACCGGGTTTACAAAAAGCTGACCGCGAAGGTCGATCTGGAAACGGTGACGGGACTGTTCTCGATGGAAACGATCCTGAAAGATCAGCCACTGCATCTGCCTTGAAACTCATGGACAACTCAACCGGCGATCCCCCCGAGCTTTCTTGAGAGGCTGGTCTGGGCATCGAAGGTCGCGGCAATCCGTAGATTGCTGCTGAAAAGCTTCATTTGTCGGTTAGGGAGATGAATTGCGGGCGAGGACATAACCAAACTGAATGCCCCTAGTATGAATTGTCATTTGACGTAATAGGCTCGCTTCGTATCTTTGACCCATGCGGTGTCTTTGAGGTGCGTTCCTTTCAGGCCCGAAACCCTGAAAATGCCGAGGCTGTCCCATTTTCACGATTCACAGATCCATTGAACCGCAGACCAGCATCGCGCTGAACTGCATCGGCGCGGGCCCTGCGGTTTTCCTGCTGCATGGCATCGGTGGACACCGCGGCCAATGGGCAACCCAGGTGGAGGCGCTCTCGACGGAGTTTGCCACCTTTGCTTGGGACGCGCGCGGCTACGGGCAGAGCCACGGACCGCAAGTGACGTCGATGCGCGATTTCGCCGAAGACCTGTTGCGCGTGCTTGACAGCCTGGAGCTGGACCGGGTGATCGCTGTTGGCCATTCCATGGGCGGACGCATCCTGATGGAAGTCTGCGCGCTCAACCCTGATCGTCTGGGGGCGATTGTGCTTTCGGGTGCGCAGGCCAGTTTTCTGACGCATCTCGATGCCGCGCAGCGCCATGACTATGTTCTCAGCCGCCAATCGCTTTTCGTTGATGGCGAGGTTTCACCGGAAGCTGCTCGCCGTGTGGCGCGACAAGTCCTGCCTCAGGACGCGACAGACGCGATGATTGCCCGTCTCGTCTCCGACTTCGGTCATCTCGGACGTGACGGGTATCTTGCGGCGCTGTATGCCTCTGCGGGCTGGGACCGAAGCGACATCCTGAGCGGGTTGAAGATGCCGGTGGCCGTCATGGGCGGCGCCCTGGATACTGTTTGTCCGCCCGCAGAATGCAACAGGATTGCCGGGCTGGTGCGGCAGGGGCCCGCAACCATTCTCGATGGCATTGGTCATATGCCGCAGATCGAGGCGCCCGGGAGGGTGACTGAATATCTGTCCGGCTTCATCAAAAAACATGCGCATCTGGCGAGCCGGATCGATACACAGGCACTTGCCGGAGAGACCATATGACTGACACATCGCTTGCTTCCATGTCCGCAGTCGAAATGGTCCGCGGCTTCTCCACAAAGACACTGAGCCCGAAAGAGGCTCTTGGCGCGGTGCTGGACCGGCTCGACCAGGTTGAACCGATGATCAATGCATTCGTCCATGTGGACCGTGAAGGAGCGATGAGGGCTGCAGATGCCGCCGAGGCACGCTATCAAGCAGGGGCACCGCTGGGTCCGCTGGATGGTGTGCCGGTGTCGGTAAAGGACATGCTGCTGACCAAAGGCATGCCAACCCGCAAGGGGTCGCTGACCACCGATCCGGACGCGCCGCAGGATGTTGATGCGCCCGCAGTGGCCCGTGCCCGCGCCGCCGGAGCGGTGCTCTATGGCAAGTCCACGACAACCGAGTTTGGTGGCAGCCCCTATTCCAGCAGCCCGCTGACCGGAGATACGCATTCACCCTGGAACTTGAAATATGGCTGTGCAGGCTCCTCGATGGGGGCGGCAGCACATCTGGCTGCAGGCGTCGGGACGCTGGCCATCGGCAACGATGCTTCCGGGTCAATCCGGATGCCTGCCAGCTTTGGCGGCGTCTATGGCATCAAGCCGACCTTCGGCATGATCGCCAACTGGCCGCCCAGCTCGGCAGGTATTCTGGGCCACACCGGGCCAATGGGCTGGACCGTCGAGGATACCACGCTGCTCTTGCGGGTGCTGGCCGGACCGGATGTCCGCGATCCTTACGGATTGCCCCGGCAGGATGCTGTGCTTGACGCTGATCCGAAAGCCGGTGTGGCGGGTATGCGCATCGCCTATAGCCCCGGTCTGGGGCTGGTTGAGCCCGATGCGGATGTGCGCGCCGCCACGGATGCCGCAGCCAAGACCTTTGCCGATATGGGAGCCGAAGTCGAGCTGGTGAACCCGGATTTTTCCGGCTTGTTCGACGCCTACAATTGTCTGCGCATCTGCAACCGGGCAGCCAGCTACCGCGCCAGCGGGGCAGGGAATGCGCGCGAAAAGATGGACGAACTGGTGGCACGGGTGCTGGATCAGGCCAAGGCTTATGATGCGGATGATCTGATCGCCGCGATGCGCCACCGCGAAACGCTGGTCTCGCGGATGAAGGCCTTCCATGAAACCTACGATATTCTGCTGACGCCCACCGTGGCGGTTGCCCCTTTCCCGCTCGGGACCGGACCGCAGCCGCAGGATGATCACTGGTTCCAGATCGAAGGGCGCATCTGGTCGCCCTATACTTTTGCCTTCAACATGACCCATCAGCCTGCCGCATCGATCCCTTGCGGTCTGACCGGATCCGACAGCAAAGAGGCTGCGGGCCTTCCCATCGGGCTGCAGATTGTTGCCGCACCCTTCCGCGACGATCTTGTGCTGCGGGCGTCGCAAGCCTTCGAGGCAAGCAAGCCATGGCATCATCCCGTACTGGAACCTGCGTCATGAGGATTGCACTCGCCGGTCTTCAGCATGAGACCAATACATTCGCCCCGGGTCTGACCGAAGCTGAAGATTTCCTCGCGCCCGGCGGCTGGCCGAAGCAAAGCCGGGGCGACGAGATCAGGACGGTGCTGGCGGGGACTTCGGTTCCGATGGCGGGGGCCTTGCGGGTTCTAAATGAAACTGACGTCACGGCGATACCGTTGCTGTGGACCATGGCCCTGCCATCGGGCCGAGTGCGCCACGCAGCCTTCGAGGCCCTGGCAGACGAGATCGCCGGACGGCTGCAGGATCAGCTGCCGGTGGACGGCCTGTTTCTGGAGCTTCACGGCGCCATGGCGACGACGGAGGATGACGATGCCGAAGGCGCGCTTCTCGAAAAACTGCGGGCACTGGTGGGCCCGGACCTGCCGATCGTCGTGGCGCTTGATCTGCACACCAACCTGTCCGCGCGCATGGTCGCGGCGGCAGACCAGATGTTTGCCTATCTGACCTATCCTCATGTCGACATGGCCGATACCGGCGCGCGGGCGATGCAACGGCTGCTGGAATTCGTACAAGGAGCGCCCCGTCCGGCCAAGGCGTTCCGGCAGATGCCTTATCTGCTGCCGCTGGTCGCGCAGGGCACGGGCTCGTCGCCTGTCGATGGGCTATACCGCACCGCCGCGGCCCGGTCCGGTGTTGACACGATGATCACCCTTGGCTTTCCGCTTGCCGATGTACCCGACGCTGGCCCCGCCCTGGTGGTCTATGCCGAAAATCAGGATGTCGCCGGTGCGGCTGCGGACGAAACACTGCAACAATGGACGCAAGCCGAACCGCATTTTCAAGCCCGCCTTTGCACGGCAGCTCAGGGAGTGGCGCAGGCGATGCAGAGCGGCAAGCCCCTGGTTGTCATCGCCGACGTTCAGGACAATCCGGGCGGCGGAGGCAGCAACGACACCACTGGTCTGCTGCGTGCGCTGATCGAGGCGAAGGCCGATGGCGCGCTGATGGTGCATATCGCTGATGGCGAAGCGGCCAAGGCAGCAGTCGATGCCGGCGTCGGCGCTGTACTGGATATCGACGTGGGTGGCCGAACCGATCCTCGAACCGGTGCTCCTGTTCCGGGGCCCTGGCGCGTCGCTGCTGTTGGCGACGGCCGGTTTACCGGTGTCGGCCCGATGTATGCAGGTGCCGCCATCGAGATGGGGCCGGTGGCGTTGCTCGAGCAGGCGGGCGTGCGGGTTATCGTGGCGGGAAGGCGCATGCAGGCATCTGAACCGGCGCTGATCCATCATCTCGGCCTCGATCCTGCAGAGCTGCCAATCCTGTGCGTCAAAAGCTCCGTCCACTTTCGCGGCGCCTACGAGAAAATGGCAAGCCAGATCATCCTCGTCGCGGCCCCCGGGCGCGTGACGATGGATCTTGCCTCGCTGAATTATTCCAGATCCCGGCGCAGACCGGCGAGAGCATGAACCGATCAACCAAGACCAACCATAAGGGGAATAAAATGAACCTGATGCAAAAGCGAAACCAGCTCATCACGGCAGCCGCCGCGCTTGTGCTTTCTGCGAGCAGTGCGCTGGCAGGCCCCGCCGACAACAGCCTGACCATCGGCATCGGCGAAGAACCACCCGGCTTTGACGGCTATATCTCCACCGCGCGCGACGGTGTGATGATGACCCGGCACCTGTTCGACATGCTGGTCTATCGAAACCCGGAAACCTTCGAATACGAGCCGCTTCTGGCCACTTCGTGGACCCGGATCGACGACCTGACATGGGAATTCAAGCTGCGCGAGGGAGTCACCTTCCATGACGGCTCCGCCTTCGACGCAGAAGACGTGGTCTGGACCCTGACAACTTACGCGGACCCCGAAACCGGCGCTCGCAGCCAGGCTTCTGTCAACTGGATCGACAAGGTTGAGGCGGTCGATCCGATGACCGTGCGCATCGTGTCCAAGACACCTTTCCCGGCTGCGATGGAGTTCATCGCGGGCTCCCTGCCGATCTACCCTTCCGACTATGCCCAAGAGGTCGGCTTGCAGGCGTTTGGCCAGGCTCCCATCGGCACCGGCCCATACAAATACGCTTCGGGCGACAGCGGCCAGTTCACGCTGGAAGCCTATGACGGTTACTATGCCGATGGTGGCAAGGGCACGCCGGCCATCGAAACCCTGAACGTGCGGATCATCCCGGATACGGCAACGCGGATCGCCGAAGTCATCGGCGGCAACGTCGACTGGATCTGGAACGTGCCGGAAGACCAGGTGGCACAGCTTGACGGTCTGCCGAGTGTGACGGCCGAGCTGGGATCGACGATGCGGATCGCAATGGTTGGCATGGATGCGGCCAAGCGAGCCAATCCCGAAAGCCCGATGGCTGACCTGAAGGTTCGCCAGGCCATCAACCATGCCATCGACCGCAACGCCATCGTCTCCAACCTTGTCGGTGGTGACGGCGAAGTGATCAACGTGCCCTGCTATCCAATGCAGTTCGGCTGCGACACCTCGGCTGCTGTGACCTATGACTACGACCCGGAAAAAGCCAAGGCCCTGCTGGCCGAAGCGGGATATCCGGATGGGTTCAAGGTCAAGATGTCGAGCTACCGTGACCGTTCACGGGCAGAGGCCGTGCAGAGCTATCTTGCCGCTGTCGGCATTGAGGCCGATCTCGAGATGGTTCAGGCGCGCGCATCGTTTTCGGCCTGGCGCGAGGGTGACGTGGACATCTGGTATGGCGACTGGGGCTCGTTCTCGATCGCCGATGCTTCCGCGTCACTCGGTAACTTCTTCAACGGCAGCACAAATGATGGGGCGCGCGACCAGGCCGTGATGGATCTGGTTGCCAAGGCCGGAAGCTCGGTGAACGAGGACGACCGGAAAGCTGCCTATTCCGAAGCTATCAAGGCGATCACCGAGAAGGCATACTGGGTGCCGATGCACACCATCGTGATGGGCTATGCCTATACCACGGGGCTTGAGTTCAAGCCCAATGTCGACGAACTGCCGCGGTTCTTCCTGGCCTCCTGGGCAGACTGACCCACACCTGATCTGCAGGCGGGCACGTCCCGCCTGCAGTGACGCCTTTTCTATGAAACGCCCCCGCGGCGCCAAGCATGACGGACCAGCTTGATGGCCAGACTGATACTAAGACGCAGCGCGCTGGCCCTCTTTGTGGTCTTTGCGATTTCGATTATCTGCTTTCTGCTGAGCCATGTCGCCGTGGATCCGGCCGCAGGCGTGGCGGGCGACAGCGCGACCGATGAGGATTTGGCGGCAATCCGCGTGCAATACGGTTTCGATCAGCCTTTGATCGTCCAGTATGGCGATTATCTGGCCGGAGTTGTACGCGGGGATCTGGGAAATTCCTATCTGTCGGGCGAACCGGTTTCCAAGCTTATCACCGAACGGATACCGGCAACCGCGCTGCTGGCCTGCTTGTCCATAGGCTTTGCCCTTGCGCTGGCGGTGCCACTTGGCGTGCTGGCGGCCTTGCGCCCGAACTCATGGCTCGACCGGCTGGCGCTGACCCTGGCAGTGGTGGGGCAGGCGGTGCCGAACTTCTGGGCCGGTCTGCTCTTGATCCTGCTCTTCGGGGTCAAACTGGGCTGGCTGCCGATCTCGGGGTCCGCCACGCTGGCGCATTTCGTGCTGCCTGCGATCACACTGGGGTCTTTCGCGATGCCTGCACTCATGCGCCTGATCCGGGCGGGCATGATCGAGGTGCTGGAAGCCGACTATATCCGCACCGCCCGCGCCATGGGGCTTTCCAAACGCAAGATCCTGTTTCGCTATGCCCTGCGCAATGCCATCCTGCCGGTGATCTCTCTGACCGCGGTTCAGTTCGGTTTCATGCTGGGCGGATCGATCATCGTGGAATCGGTCTTTGCGATCCAGGGGGTGGGTTATCTTGCCTGGCAGTCGATGAGCCGCTCGGACATGCCGGTGATTCAGGCAATCGTGCTGTTCATTTCACTGGTCTATATCCTGCTCACATTGTTTGCAGACCTGCTCAATGCTGTGCTTGATCCTCGCATCCGGGAGCATGCCTGATGCTTGATCCCGTCACACAGATAAAGCCGTCGCGCATATCCCCGATCCTCAGACACGGTGGTTTTGCCATCGGTGGTGGTGTGCTTCTACTTCTGGTGCTGATCGCGATTTTTGCACCGCTGCTGGCTCCCCATGATCCCTTCGTGCAGTCATTGGGTGAGCGGATGAAACCGCCATTCTGGCATGACGGCATGAGTCCCGGCCACTGGCTTGGCACAGACCAGCTGGGCCGCGATTATCTCAGTCGTCTGATCTATGGCACGCAGATCTCTCTCGTCATCGGCTTTGGGGCGGTGCTTATCTCGGGCTTCATCGGCATCTCGCTCGGGATTGCGGCGGGATATTTCGGCGGGTGGGTGGATACCTGCATCAATGCAGTGATCACCACGCGTCTGTCGCTCCCGGTGGTTCTGGTGGCGCTGGCAATTGTCGCCGTGGTCGGCGGATCGCTGACAGTCGTGTTGCTGGTGATAGGCCTGCTGCTCTGGGATCAGTTTGCCGTGGTGGCGCGCACAGCCACCCAGCAACTGCGCAATGCGGAGTATGTCTCCGCCGCGCGGGCCATGGGCACCACCCACATGCATGTCATGATCCGCGAGATCCTGCCCAATATTCGTGCTTCGCTGATCGTGGTGGCGACGGTCGAGATGGCCAATGCGGTGCTGATCGAGGCGGCGCTGTCCTTTCTCGGTCTCGGGGTACAGGCGCCGCTGCCGTCCTGGGGGCTGATGCTGTCGGAAGCCAAGAATTTCATGTTCTTCAACCCTTGGCTCATCACCTTGCCGGGGCTTTGCCTGTTTGCACTGGCGCTTTCCATCAACCTTCTGGGCGACGGGCTGCGCGACATTCAGGGGGAAAAGCGATGAGCGCCTTGCTGAAGCTGCGCAACCTGTCCGTTACCATTGCAGGCAACGAAATCGTCCACGGTATAGACCTCGATGTGGCGCGCGGTGAAACGCTGGCGCTGGTCGGAGAAAGTGGATCGGGAAAGTCGATGATGGCGATGGCGCTGATGGGCATCTCGCCTCCGGGTGCTGTTGTGAGGGCCGATGAAATCTCCTTTGACAGCGGCAAGAGCCCGGCGGCTCTGCGCGGCGACCGGCTGTCGATGGTGTTTCAGGAGCCGATGACCGCGCTGAACCCTGTTTTTACCATCGCGGATCAATTGATGACGGTCTATCGGCAGCACACTGGCAGCGGGTCCGCAGAGGCCCGTGATCGGGCGCTTCACCTGCTTGACCGGGTCGGACTGCCCGACCCCGTCGCGCAGATGCGCAAGTTTCCCCATCAACTGTCGGGCGGTCAGCGCCAGCGCGTGCTGATTGCCATGGCTTTGATGTGCGGCCCGGACCTTCTGATCGCCGACGAGCCGACGACTGCGCTTGATGTCACGACACAGATCAAGCTGCTCGATCTGCTGGGTGATTTACAGGCTGAGCTTGGGCTGGGAATGCTCTTCATCACTCACGATCTTGGTGTGGTCGAACGTGTTTCCCACCGGGTTGCAGTCATGCAGGAGGGTCGCATTGTCGAAACCGGCAATACGCAACAGGTGTTGCGTACACCTGCGCATGCTTATACCCGCAAGCTGATCGACAGCCTGCCAAGACCCAGGACCCCGCCGGCCCGCGCCGCTGCTGCAACCGTGTTGCAGGCGCGAGGCGTGGGACGCACCTACACCAGCAGCAGTTGGGGCAAAGCCCGGTCTTTTCGGGCGCTTGATGAGGTCTCGCTTGATCTCGAAGAGGGTGAAATCCTTGGCATTGTCGGCGAAAGCGGCTGCGGCAAGAGTACGCTTGCGCGTATCCTCATCGGGCTTGATCGCCCCGACACGGGCAGCGTGGAGATTGCCGGCGAGGCCGCGACTTCTCTGCCGCAGCGGAGCCTGGCCAAGTTGATCCAGCCGGTGTTCCAGGATCCTTTCGGATCGCTCAATCCGCGCTGGACCATCGGCAGCATCCTTGAACTGCCTTTGAAACTGCACACCGATCTGGACGCTTCGGCGCGGCGGGCGCGGGTAGCCGATCTGCTTCGTTCCGTCGATCTTCCGGCCTCCAGTGCCGACGTGACGCCACGTGCGCTCTCCGGCGGGCAGCGACAGCGCGTGGCGATTGCCCGGGCGCTGGCGGTGGAGCCGCGGGTGATCGTCTGCGACGAGCCGACCTCGGCGCTTGATGTGTCGGTTCAGGCGCAGATCCTGGCCTTGCTGCGCGACCTGCGCCGCGACCGGGGGCTTTCGCTGATTTTCATCAGCCATGATCTGGCGGTGATCGAAAATCTGTGCGACCGGGTGATGGTCATGCACCGGGGCGAGGTGGTTGAAGAGGGTGCGGCTGACAGTATCTTTGCCAACCCCCGCCACCCACACACACAAGCATTGAAAGACGCGATCCTGCGGGTTGAACCCTTGCAGCTAGACGGTCTGGCGACCGGGGAGAATTGACGATGGATATGAGGTTGAAGGGGCGCAAGGCGCTGTTGAGCGGCGCAAGCAAGGGCATGGGGCGCGCTTGCGCACTGGCCCTGTCGCGCGAAGGTGTCGATGTCACCTTGGTGGCGCGTGGTCTGGAAGCGTTGAACCAAACTGCGGATGCGATCCGCGCCGAAACCGGCGGCAAAGTGCAGACGGTCGCAGCCGACATCACCACCGACGCGGGGCGTGCCGCAGCACTCGAAGCCTGTCCGGAGCCGGATATTTTGCTGAACAATGCAGGAGGCAAGAAGCCCGGTGATTTCCGCGACTGGGACCGGGACGAATGGATCTCTGCGCTCGATCTGATGATGCTGGCGCCGATCCAGATGATGCGACTGACTTTCGACGGGATGGTCGAACGCGGTTTCGGCCGGATCGTCAACATCGCTGCGCGCGGAGTGAAGATCCCGCAGGTGGAGTTGGGCCTGTCCAACGGCGCACGCACCGGGCTGGTCGGGTTTTCCGCCGGTCTTGCGCGCGAGGGCGTGGCCCGCAATGTGACGATCAACACCATCCTGCCGGGCATTATCGACAGCGAGGCGCAGCGCCAGCATGTCCAGTCGCTGGTCAGGGAAGGCGGTCCGAGCTTTGACGAGATCTGGAATGCGCGCGCAGCCAAGAGCCCGGCCAGACGCTATGGTCGCCCCGACGAGATTGGCGCACTCTTCACGTTCCTGGCCTCTGACCATGCCGGGCTGATGACCGGGCAGTCGATCCTGATGGATGGCGGGGATTATCCCGGCACGCTCTGATCACGTCACCAATACCCACCGCCGGAGGTCTCCCCGATGATGACAGAACGACAGATCACGGCGTTTCGCCAGGTCATGCGACTCGGATCGGTCACCGCCGCGGCGAAGGCGCTGTCGGTCAGCCAGCCGGCGATTAGCCGTGTGATCTCGGAACTGGAAATGGACCTTGGCTTTTCCCTCTTTGAACGGCGTGCCGGCAAGCTTTTTCCGACCCCGGATGCTCATTGTCTGGCGAGCGAAGTGGAGCGGATGTTCTATGGTCTTGGCAGGCTGGATCAGTTTGCCCGCGAGATGCGCGGGCTGCAGCACTCCACCCTTGCCATCGCCTCTCTGCCGATGGTCAGCTTCCGGATCGTCCCGCGGGCGCTCTCGCAATTCCTGAAAACGCACAATGGCATCCGCGTGACCCACAACGTGCACAACTCACCCCGCATTGTCGATCTGGTCGCCGCCGGGCAGGCGGATCTGGGCGTGGCACAACTGGCGCCGGGGCGCACCGACGTCCTGCGCCTGGCGTCCTGGAGGACCTATTGCGTCGTCGTGCTGCCAGCAGAGCATCCTCTTGCGGAGCGCGAAGTCCTGGGGCCCAAGGACCTCAAGGACATCCCTCTTGTGGTGCTGTCGTCGCAGACCGTGACCGCCGGATATGTGACCGAACGTTTCGACCGGGCAGGGATCACGCCGAATGTGGCGGTGGAAAGCCAGCCATCCTACAGCGCCTGTGGTCTTGTGGCGGAAGGAGCCGGGCTTTCGATCATCGACCCTTTCACGCCCGCGATTTTTCCCGACACGGTGTTGCGGTCCGTTCGCTTTGAACCAGCCATCCCGTTTGATGTGCATCTTCTGGCCCATGCCGACAAGGCGTTGTCGCGTTCGGCGCAGATGTTTGCGGATACCTTCCAGGAAGCGATGGATGGGATGGAGATTGCGACCCGCATCAATCCGCAAGTTTAAGTATACTGCATAGGGTCATTGCCGATTGGTATTGGGCAAGGTGCCCCCGGCATTGTAGACAAGATGCGGAACAGGCCACCGAAACCGCTCGGGTCCGGGGGGCACTATGGAGGACTATCTGATGGCACATATTCAACCTCGCGGCTCGTTCGTCGCCCTCGTTACCCCGATGAACAATGACGGTTCGATCGACTTTGAAGGGTTCCGTACGCTTCTCAACTGGCATCATGAGAATGGCACCGAAGCCGTGCTGATCATGGGATCGACCGGCGAGGTCTCGATGCTGTCGCCGGAAGAACGCAAGGCGATCATCACCGAAACGGCGAAGATGAAACCGGGCAACATGCTGATGTATTATGGCATTACCGGCAACAATACGCAGACGACGATCGATTATGCCCGCTATGCCAAGGCCGAAGGCGCTGACGGAGCGATCCTTGCCGCTCCCGCCTATATCTGCGCGGACAATGACGCCATTACCGATTATGCGATGGAAGTGCTCGACAGCACCGATCTGGCCATGGGATTTTACAACAATCCACCGCGGGTGAAGACCGATCTGCACTGGAGTGATCTGCTGAAACTGGCCAAGCACCCGAACATGGTTGTGCTGAAGGAATCGACCACGCGTGTGGGTCAGGTGGCGCAGGTCTGTGCCGCCAAACCCGACATGGCAATCATGTGCTGCTGCTCGCCCAATCTCGGTCTGGTCGTGCCGACCATGGCGCTGGGAGGCCACGGCACCGCGAATATGACTGGCAACCTCATTCCGCAGGAAATGGCGGTGATCTCCAAACCCTGGGAGACCGGTGAAGATGCGTTCAACCATCGCGCGGCCTGGCTGGACAACCTGCCAATGCTGCATTTCGCCTATTCAGCAATCAATCCGGTTGCGGTGAAGACCCTGATGCGGGTTCTCGGCATGCCGTCAGGCCCGCTGCGCAAGCCGCTGAAGCCGCTGGATGGCGCCAGGCTGCAGGCCGGCGTCGAGGCGTTTCGGCGTCTCGGATTGCCGGAGCGTTACGGCTTCGAGGTCAATTTCGCTGCCGCGGCCGAGTAACCTTGAGGTCCGGGAACAAGATAAGCCTCTGTCATTGGGGCGCCTTCCTGTGCAGCGACAAGGCCGGGTTTGTCACGGCGCAAAACCTGTTGATTGACGGCGGCGGATATCCGGGAACCTACTGACGGCGCCAAGACAGCAAGGCAAGGACACACGACATGAAGGTCATCGTCATAGGCGCGGGCGTTGTCGGTGTGACAACCGCCTGGTATCTGACCGAGCTGGGGCATGAAGTGACAGTTATCGAGCGGCTGTCGGCGCCGGCAGGCGAGGCGAGTTTCGGCAATGCCGGCGGCATATGCCCGAGTTTCGCCGGTCCCTGGGCCGCGCCGGGCATGCCGTTGAAGGCGCTGAGATGGCTCTTCGATGACTTTCCGCCGCTCAAGATACGGCCGCGTTTCGATTTTGCGCAATGGCGCTGGCTTGCCGCTTTTGTCGCAAATTGCAATGCACGGAGCTTTGCCGAGAACAAGGCGCGCATGCAGCGTGTCGCCCATTACAGCCGGCATTGCCTGACTGAGCTCAGCGCCCAGACAGGCATCGCATTCGATCTGTCGGATAAAGGCGTGTTGCAGGTGTTTCAGACCGAGGAAGAGGCCGAGGGCGGGCGTCGTTCGGCCAAGGTTCTCGCGGAGCTCGATATTGCCCACCGCTTTGTCGAGGCGAGTGAACTCGCCGGAATCGAACCCGCACTGAAGGATTCCAATGCCAGCTTTGCAGCAGGTCTGCACTTGCCTGATGACGGTACCGGAGACAGCCATATCTTCACGCGTTCGCTCGCCGCCCTTTTGGTGGAAAAGGGGTGCCGTTTCGAGTTCGATACGATAGTCAGTGCGATTGAGACCGATGCAAACCGCATCATCGGCCTGCGCACCCATGCGGGGAAATTATCCGCTGATGCCTTCGTCATCGCCGCTGGAGCATTTGCCCCCGCCTTGTTAAAGCCACTCGGCATTGATCTGCCGGTCTATCCGGTCAAGGGCTATTCCATCACTTGCCCAATCCACACGGATGCCGGAGCTCCGCTGTCCTCGGTCATGGATGAGCATTCCAAGGTCATGGTCACTCGTCTCGGCAACCGCCTGCGGGCAGCGGGCGTCGCCGAGATTGCCGGTTATGACCGCGCGCTCCGGCCGGAGGCGCGCCTCGGTCTCATCGATCGGGTCAGAAATCTGTTCCCGGCAGCCTGCGATTATGCCGCTGCCGAATTCTGGTGCGGCTTCCGGCCGATGACACCTGCCGGACCTGCAATCGTCGGGCCGACGGAATTTTCCAATCTGTATCTCAATGCCGGTCATGGCTCGAACGGTTGGACGCAGGCTTGCGGAACAGCACGTATCCTTGCTGATATGATATCGGGCCGCACCCCGGATATAGAGCCGTAAGGTCAGCCTGTCAGAACCAGAGGTCCCTCAAGATCAAGGAAACGAATTCATCGAGGGGGTGATGTCTGACATCAGCCATCCAAAACCCGCTGGAGGCGGAACGCTGTCACCCGCAGGGCCCGAGAGGTAGCGAGAACGGGGTCCAGTGAGCAGGGGAAAGCTGCGGGGTATTCTTTGGTTGGCTCTGGATTCTCTGACAACGCCCGCTGCGGCTCAACTGTATCGCATCACCTTCCGTTCCGCTAAAACGACAAGCAGAAACAAGACAATGGCCATCGATGACGACAACACAATTGCCGCATATAACTGGCCCGAGCGATAGTTGAATGTTGCCTGGATAATAAGAGCGCCGATGCCTTTGTCGGAGCCGATCCACTCACCGACGATTGCGCCTATCACCGATGTCGTGGCTGCAATCCGCAGCGATGAGAACAGCATCGGAAGCGATCGCGGCAGTCTCAAGCGCCAGAATGTCTCCCATCGCGTCGCCGAGAGAATACGTAACAATTCCTGCTCGTTTTGGCTTGCAGAACCAAGTCCACGGATCATGTTGACCAATGTAGGAAAGAAGCAGATTACCGCGGCAATTATGATCTTCGGCGTCATGCCCAAGCCGAAAATCAGCACGATTATCGGAGCCAGGGCGAGGATGGGGATCGTGTTGAAGAACAAGATGACGGGAAAATAGGCGGCCTGCACAATCCGCGCATACACAAATAGCACGGCGACCAAAACCGCCATGGAATTGCCGATGAGGAATCCGGCAACGCTTTCAACCGCGGTTGGCCAAAGATTGGAAAGCAGCAACGGCCACTGTTTTTGAAAGACACCTGCGATGGCGGTCGGCGTCGGAACAATGTAGGCAGGAATTCCAGCCCACGGCACGAGAAACTGCCAGATCACCAGGATCGACAGACCGCCGAGAACTGACAAAGTCACAGAAGCGCTTTGAGACAATGGACGTTCGATCATGATGCCGCCTCGAGTGCTACGCGCATCTCCGCCATGGCAGAGATGATTTTCGGGTCTTCCCGGCTGCAGCTGTTGTCTGCGTTTTTGACGTCCCGAAGATCAGTGATACTGAGGACACGACCAGGATTGGAAGCCATCACCATGACGCGTTCACCAAGATAAACAGCCTCCATGATGGAGTGAGTAACAAACAGAATTGTGGTGCCGGTGCGCCGCCAGATGGACAGCAACTCACTGTTGAGGCGGTCACGGGTGATTTCATCCAGAGCGCCGAATGGTTCGTCCATCAACAACAGTTTAGGCTCTTCAATCAAAGCCCTTGCTATGGCAACCCGCTGTCGTTGACCGCCGGACAATTGGCTTGGGAAACGATCGCCCAAGCCTTCCAGCCCCAGCATGACGAGCAAGGCATCGGTTTTTTCGGTCGAGACCACCCGCTTGTTGGCGCCGCCGACAACGGCTGGCAACTCTATGTTCTGCCTTACGCTGCGCCATGGCAACAGAGTTGAATCCTGAAAGACAAAGCCGATCTGTCTCGTCATCCGTGCCTGTCGAGGGCTGGTGCCGAGAACCGCAATCGATCCGCTTAGTGGTTCAAGAAGATCAGCAACAACACGCAGAAGTGTGGATTTTCCACAACCTGACGGCCCCAGTATTGTCAGGAACTCCCCGGCCGTGACCGTTAGGTCAAGGCCGGAGACGACAGTAATATCGGTATCAGCATTTCGATAGCCGATGTCCAGCTTCTCGCAATCGATCGCAACACTCATATGAGCTATTTGACCGGTGCACCAAGCTTCGGACGGTCCGAAGCGGTCATTTCAAGAATTGCAGGGGTGTAGACATCTTCAAGCTCGGGCCGCCCGTCAGGGTATTGTTTGATCATGTCATAGAGCGCGATTTGCTCCTCAAGGGACGCAGGATCAAAGGTCCCCCAGCCATCTTTCGCCGTCGATTCGTCAAAACTCAAGCGAAGCACAAGATCAATTGTCTTGAGCTCCCATTCAAGGTCCATGTTCGGAAAGGCGGCAACAGCTTTCTTGACGGCTTCCTCGGGGTTTTCGTGTGTCCATCCCCAACCTTTGGCGGCTGCTCCAATGAACTTGGCCAAAATATCCGCATTTTTCTCAACCGCTTCGTCCGTGGCAAAATATACATTCGCATAGGATGCCAGTCCCAGGTCGCTCAGCAGCAGATCAACCCGGTCATCGCCGACCACACTCAATGACTGCGTGTTCGTGATCCAGCCGCCAATTGCATCCACCTCGCCACGGATCAAGGGTGCCTTGTCGAAGCCGACATTGACAATATCCAGCTCGTCGAGCGGAATGCCGTTCTTGGCGGCAATGGCGTCCATTACAAAACGTGCGGTCGGCTGAACCCCGATTTTCATGCCCCGCAGATCTTCGACAGATCGAAGCGGCTTGTCCGGCTTGGATGTCAAGGCATACGGCCCGGTTCGAAACCCGCATGCGAGTATTTTCACCGGAACGCCGCTAGCGCGGGCATTGAAAAGCTGAGGTGTTTCGGAGAATTGACCAAGAGCCGCAGCCCCGGAAATAACCGGAGGGACCGTTGCGGAATTCGGACCACCCGGGCTGAACTCCACTTCCAGGCCGGCATCGGCGAAATAACCGTTTTCGGCGGCGATGATATCCCCAATCTGTCCGTTGGACATCAGCCAGTCATATTTCACAATGACCTTTGCTGCGGCGTGCGCATCCTCCGGCAGAATGAGCTGGATTCCGGTCCCGAACGCAGCAACTCCCACTGCGGAAGTCTTGAGGAAAGTTCTTCTATTGATCCGGTTTGTGCGGTTTCTCATTGAATTTGTACCCCTTTTTCCAATGGTTGATAGCATTTCCTGCTTCTGAGCGATTTGTTGTCACCGCTCTTGATCGGTCTTGTGATAATCATCGGGCCCGCCGGTGTTCCAGGCGTAAAGCTCCCACAGCGTGCCATCGGGATCGGTGAAATACGCACAATGCGCGTTCCACTCATAGCTGGCCGGTGCGCCGCAAAAATTGACCCCACGCTCACTTAGCTCTTTGTAAAGTTCGTCGACGGAGGCCGGGCTTTCGAGCTCGACGGCGACGCATGCCTTGTGCGCATGCTTGGGAGAGCGAGTGTTGGAAACACCGGTATGGCGATTGATGTGATCAATTTCCCAAGCCGCCAGTGTAACTCCGTGAGCGTGGAAGTCGGCGAACCCTTCCGCTCGTCTGCGAAGTTCAAAATCAAGCTTTTCGGTATAAAACTCGACCGTGCGCTCCACGTTCTCGACCAATATGCAGATATCGGTGATCTTTTTGAGTTTATCCAGAATCATGGTCTCAATCCCACGTCTTTGAGTTTTCTGATGACTTGCCTGGCATTGCGCCGGCGCGCTCTCCGGCCCCCCTTATATGCTCGCGCATACTGATCCTTGCTGCCTGGGCGTCGCCTCTCTCCAACGCCTCGTAAATTCGCCTGTGTTCGGCGACGTTGATTTCCACAAGTTCAGGAAGCGGGTTCGTAAAGCGTGCAATATAGATCGAGCGTCGTATCTGCTCGCAGATGAAGCACACGAAGGTATAAATGTAATCGTTTCCGGTCCCTCGGGCGATCTCGCGGTGGAATTCCAGATCCGCGTCGATGCTGCCCTTTTCCCAGCGTTCTTCACCAGCCATTCGCTCAAGCGACTGCTTGACCCGATGGAGAGTGTCGATGCTCCGCCGTTCTGCGGCCAGACCCGCTGCTTCGGTCTCCAGAATTCCACGCAGTTCGAACAGGCGCTCCATTGAGCCATCGGCCTTGAGAGCTTCGCTATCGAGCCGTATTGCGGATCGGCGCTCCGGCTCCATCACAAATGCGCCGATACCTTGCCGCGCCAGCACGATTCCGTCGGCCCGTAGTTGTGAAACCGCCTCCCGCACCACATTGCGGCTCACGCCCAACATATCGGCGAGGCTATGCTCTGACGGAAGCTGCTCTCCCGGCCGCAGGTTTCCGGCCGCGATTTCCCGGGTTATATAGGATGCGACCTTGCTCGGCAGGTGCTCCACAGCACCCAGCTTGGTTGATACTTGCCTCATTGGAGCAAACCTTCTTCATTGAGCATGCAGCCGGGGTTCATAAGGTTGCGCGGATCAAAAATCTGCTTGACCTTATGCATCAGCAACGTGTGGGTGGGGTCAGTTGACAAGGCAAACCTTTCGCGTTTGGTTCGTCCGAGCCCGTGCTCTGCGCTGATTGACCCGCCAAACTCCTCCACAATCCGATAGATATCTGCCTCGATCTTGCGGCCGGTCTCGCGCATCTCGTTCTCGCTGAGATCAAGCGAAGGCAGAGCATTGAAATGCACATTGCCATCTCCCGCGTGGCCATAGCTTTGAGATATCCACGCAGGAAAACGCGTCGCGAGCATGTCACGCAACGCCTCAACCAAGTCTGCAACCTGGGGAAGCCTGACCGATATGTCACTGCGGACATGAAAGCCCCGGCGGGCTTGTCCCTCGACAAGACCTTCGCGGATTTTCCAGAATGATCGTGCTTGCTCATGGCTATTTGCCAAGACCGCGTCGATGACGAGTCCGCGATCCATGGAGTCTGACAGAAACCGCTCAAGCAAATCACGAAGATTAACGTATCTGCTGGCAGACGTCTCCAGCAGGATGTGGACCGGGAGGTCCCTGTTGAGCGGACTGCGCAGAGCTGGATGGATTTGCATTGCCAGTGGCAAGCATTCCGCCCCGATCATTTCAAAACCGGTAAGCAAATCTCCGCATGCGCGACGCGCTGCTTCGTAAAAATCGCAGGCATCCCGATAGGACCCGACGCCGATATAAGCCGTCTCCACCTTTTCGGGCGCCGGATACAACTTGAGACAGGCAGCCGTAACGATCCCGATCGTTCCTTCGGACCCGGTAAACAACTGTTTCAAGTCAAAGCCCCGGTTATCCTTGCGCAGGCCGCCAAGCCCGTTCCACAAGCTGCCGTCAGGAAGCACGACTTCCAGCCCCAAAACCAACTCCCGCATCATTCCGTAGCGCAATACGTTCACGCCGCCGGCGTTGGCGGCGACATTGCCACCTATCTGACAGCTCCCTTCCGAACCCAGCGAGAGCGGGAATATCAGTTGTCTTGCCTCTGCCGCCTCCTTGACGGTTCGCAGCAGACACCCTGCATCAACATTCATCGAGAAGTTCTTCTCATCAATCTCGCGAACCTGGTTAAGCAGTTCCAGATTGATGACAACACAAGCCGTTTCGGCGTTTACGGATCCAGAGACCAAGCCTGTATTGCCGCCCTGCGGGATAACGGGAATTGCATTTTTAAAACAGTAAGCCACTGTTTTCTGGACTTCAGCAACGCTTCGCGGCCTCACAATCGCGAGCGCAATCCCGTGATGATCCCTGGACCAGTCCGTCAGATATCGGCTGTCCGGCTCAAGTGGTGTTAACACGCTCACCGGACCGAGCGCGTCCTTCATCGAGCCAATGATTTCAGCCTGGTTTGCGATGCTTTGCGTTTGCGGTCTCGTGCTCACTTGTCATCCGATAATCAATTGCAGGCCTGTTGGTGAAAGCAACGCTAACAAATGTTTGGTTGTCCTACAAGTGGACATGTTAGAATTCCGTCGCTGAAATTGCGACGCACGTATTTTCGGAGACGGGATAACGGATATGAATTCCCGGCAGGTTTCGCGTGTTTTTCCTACGCTGGGGCGACGGGAGAGTGGATTGAACTCGACCAGTGTGAAGGCTCATGATCGGTTTTCGACATATGCGAAATCTGCGGAAATTCACTGCGATCCATGTTGCGTTTGCAGTCAATTCACCCAAATGCATCACCACTGCAGCCGGGAAGGCTGCAAACGGAAACACGCCATGGCGTTGAGCGAAGGGCGTCAGTCCGCAAGTTGAATCGTGTGGGTACCGGTCTTTGTTCGGCTGGCGTTGGGTTGTCCGGCAACGCTCCCCCGCTCATTTGCCCCGGTCGTAAATTGCCTTCGTCCCGGGTGGCGGAGTTGCGCCGAAGCTTCCCCGGCCGATCACGCTATCGCGTCCGCCGTGGCGATCGACGAGGGCGACCTGTGCCTGTTTCGCCCGCCTGTCGACCTCCTCGGGATCCAGACGCGCGCGGAGCCTGCGTTCCCCTTCTGCCAGCACCGCTGAAACCGATGGGTCAGACGCGCGATTGTGACGTTCCTCGGGGTCGGTGGGCAGGTGGAACAACTGCGCCGGGTATCCGACATAATGAACATACTTCCAGTCTCCAAAGCGGAGCATGTAGGCCCCGCTGGGAGAGCCGCCGCCGTGGAACTGCGACAAGACCTCTGACGGAGGCTCTGCCCGGTCTTGCGCCAGCGCAAGCAGGCTGGTTCCGGCGGGGCCGGAACCCGAAACATTCAGGGCGTCGCGCACTGTGGCGTCAAGATCGGTCAGGCTTACGGGTGCAGGGATCCGGCGCGCGGGAACATCGGGCCCGGCCAGGATCAGCGGTATGCCGGCAGACTCCTCATAGAGCGTCGACTTGCCCCATAGGTCGCGCTTCCCCAGCGCCTCACCATGGTCGGACATGTAGATCACACGGGTGTTCTTCGAAAGCCCTGCTGCATCGAGCGCGTCCAGCACGCGGCCCACATTGGCGTCCATGAAGCTGGTCAGTGCGAAATAGGCTGCTACCGCCTTTCGTCGAGTTTCATCGTCAAACCCGTCATCCCAGTTCAGACTCTTGCGCATGCCTGCAAACCAGGGATGCTCGCGCTCTTCCTGCGTGGCAACAGCCGGCAGGGGCATGTCGTCGGGATTATAGAGGGCGGCGAATTCTTCCGGTGCGGTCAATGGAAAATGCGGGGCGACAAAGGAGACGAACATGAGCCAGCGTCCATCGTCGGCCTTGTCTTTGGCCCGCAGGGCGATCTCGGCGCAGGCGGTCTCGGCGATGGACCGGTCATAGTGGGTTGTGGAGGTCTCGCCGATGCCCACACCTGCGGCCAGAGAGCGCCCTTTGGAAAGCTGGGGTAGTGGATTGCGAACGGAGCCCAGAATATCCCCGCGCGCCTCGACGACATGCATGGGCAACAGGCTTCGCTTGAAGCCGGTGGCTACGTTCTCCGAGCGGTAATGCAGTTTTCCGATGGAGGTCGTGTTTACCCCTGCTGCAGTCGCGGCATGGGCCCAGCCTTCAGGGGTGCCCTCGTAAGGATGGGCATTGTCCCAGGCGCCTATCTCGTGGACGTCCCGTCCGGTTGCAATGGCAGCACGGGCGGGCACGCAGAGTGGCGAGGGTGAATAGGCCGAAGTGAAACAAGTCCCGCGACTGGCCAGCCGGTCAATGTTGGGCGTACGAACCAACGGATGCTCGAGAAAGCTCAGGGCATCGGGAGCGTGCTGGTCGGCCATAAGGATAAGCAGGTTCATGGTGTCGTTCATCGGTCGGAGCCCTTTTGAGCAGTGCGTCGGGTAAAGAAGCGCGCGCCATCGTTTCCGACAGGGCCGGGGCACCGGGCGAGGCGCGGCGCGGCGTCGTTAAGGCGAAGCGGCACCGTAGGAAGGCCCGGATCGCCGGCCAGGAAGGGCGAGCCGCTTTTGCGCGTTTCCGCAACAGCTTCCGGGAGACTGCGGACCCGCGCAGCCGGGACGCCCGCGCAGTTGAGCCGTTCCTCCCATTCTTCGGCGCCGTGGGCTGAAAGTGCTTCTTCCAGCGACTCGCCAAGAACGGAGGCATGTTTGCGTCGCGCGTCATCGTCAGCAAAGCGCGGGTCTTGCATCAACCCGGAGATGCCCAGAACCTCCAGCAGCGCTGTGAATTGATGCGCCTCGTTGGCGCCGATGGCCAGCGTCCCATTCGCGGTTTCGAAACATCCCGACGCAGGCATGCCGCTGCCGGCTGCATTGCCTTTCGCAGCCGGTTGGGATCCTGTAGCCAAATGGTCCGCGATGACGGATCCCATCATGGCCTGCGCGGTTTCCTGCATCGAGATTTGCAGCATTTGGCCACCCTGCGCTCCTTGGGCACGCGCGTAGAGCGCCGATGTGATCGAGAAGGCCATCATCATGCCGCTTGCGTAATCCACGATTGGCGCCCCGCTTTTCAGGGGCCCCGTGTCCTTTGTGCCCGAGAGTGCCATCAGCCCGCTGGCGGCCTGGATGACGTTGTCATAGGCGGGCCAGTCAGCGCGCCGGTCCTCGGGAGCATAGCCGCTCAGGCTGCAATGTATGAGATCGGGGCGACGAGCCAGCAGGGCGGGCGTGCTAAGTCCCATCCGGTCCATCACGCCGGGACGGAAATTGTCCACTAGAACATCGGCATCGGCCAGCAGATCGAGGAATTCAGCTCGTCCCTCGGCCTGGTTCAGATCCAGAAAGAGGGAGGTTTTGTTGCCCCCCTGAGCCTGGAAACCGGTGCCCATCCCTGCTGCGCGGAGCGCGGCATCCGATCCACTCCTGTGGCGCAGTGAATCGCCTCCCAAAGGTTCTATGCGGATGACCTCTGCGCCCAAGGTGGCCAGAAGATAAGTGGCATAGGGCCCGGCGATCACATGGGTCAGGTCGAGCACATGAAGGCCTTCGAGAGGGCGTAGTGCCTGCATGATTTGGCTCCTGTGGTTTTTTCGCCGTCAATGTCGCGGGCAATATTGCCGTGCAGTCAGAGGCATGATAGGTCATCGGGTAGAAGTAGTCCAGAATAGACTACTAAAATTGAAAGTCCGGGAGAGTAAGGCTTGATGCCCGGGGAGGTCTACCTGCATGACGATCAGCCTTTGGGATTCCGCGCTGTTTCGCGACATGGTGTCGACCGCTCAGATGCGTGCGGTGTTCTGTGATGAATCCCGAATTCGCGCTTGGCTGGAAGTACTGTCCGCCCAGGCCGAAATTCAGGGTATGGCCGGGATTATCCCGAGCGAGAGCGCTGCCGAGATCGTCGCGGCGGCCACTTGCCTGCAACTCGATCCCGAAGAAACAGTCAAGGAAATCGCCGAACAGGCCGCCCGTGTTGGCCGGCCCGTTCTGCCGCTGGTCCGTCGCCTTTCTGCGGCGTGTCCGGGGCAGGCGGGTGAATGGGTCCATTTTCACGGCACGACGCAGGACATCCTCGATACCGGGGCGGCTCTGCAGCAGGCGCGAGCCATGGCGCTGGTGCAGGCCGAGCTGATTGGGGTGACGGCAGCACTTTGTGATCTGGCGGAGCTCCATGCCACCACGGCCATGGCGGGCCGGACCAACGGGCGCCATGCGCGGCCAGTTACTTTCGGCTTCAAGGTGGCCAGCTGGGCAGTGGAGCTTTGGCGGGCCTCCGAGCGTCTGTCGGAAATCTCCGAGCGGGCGCTCTGCGGCCAGTTCGGTGGCGCCGTGGGAAGCTTTGCACCGCCTGCGCCGGGCGGTCCCAGGGAGCGGAGCGCGCTGATGATGGCTTTGGGGCTTTCCGAGCCCGGCATCGCTTGGCAAGCGGCGCGTGACCGTCCTGCGGAACTGGTTTCGGGACTGGCGTTGCTCTGTGCCGCGCTGGGGCGTCTGGGTTCCGATATCGGGCGAATGTCTGCTGAAGAAATGGGTGAACTGGACATAGTCGATCCCGATGGGGCGTCCGGCCTCTCAAGCGCGATGCCGCACAAGCGCAATCCCCGGGATCTCGAAATCCTCGGCGCGGTTGCTACCATGTCAGCGGGGCTGCCCTCCATCATGCTGAACGCGATGGGTCGACAGGTGGATGAGCGTCATGGCGCGGGATGGATCCCGGAATGGGAGGTTGTGCCACAGGCATTCTTGCTTGCTTCAGGCGGGCTGGCCGCCGCGCAGCGGGTTCTGTCGCATCTTGTAGTGAATGCAGAGCGGATGCGGCAGAATTTGGAGCGAGGGCACCTTGGTGTCGAGGCGGATCGGCTCATGACCTCACTCGCTCCGGTGATCGGCGAGCGTGCGGCGCATGATCTGGTGCAGGCGGCCTGTGCCGATGAGGCGGTGCGCCGATCGCCGAAGTTGCTGCTGACCGCAGTCGAGGCTTGCGCGGCGGACAGGGGAATTGAGCTGGGCGATGTCCCAAATCCTGAAGCAGGGCCCCCGCAGACAGGACTCGCGGAGCAGGAGTGTCTGAATGTTCTGCGCTGCCTGCGGCAGACAATGATGAAAGCCGACCATGTCTGATCCGGTAATTCTTTCCGTCCATCCGCGTACAGTCGATGTTTCCCCGAAAACGAGCTGGAGTTTTGTGGAGATTGCCACTGACGACGGTCTGGTTGGCACCGGCGAGGCGACGGTAAACGGAAGTGCTGATGATCTGAAAAAGGCGGCGTGGGCGATGCAGGACATCCTCAAAGGTCGCCCGGCGTCACAGATCACGGTTGCTGCCGCTACGGCAGCGGGGTCGCTTGACGGGTTTACCGGGCGCGCCATGTCCTGTGCGTCCGAGCAGGCGCTTTGGGATATTGCGGCGCAACGCGCCGGTCGTCCGCTATACGATCTGCTGGGTGGTGCGGTGCGCCAGCGGATTCCGATGTATGCAAACATCAACCGCGCTCCACGCGAGCGCACCCCACAGGCGTTTGCCCAGGCAGCGCGCAAGGCAGTCGACGCAGGTTATCGATACATCAAGATGGCGCCGTTCGACGAGGTCGATGTCAGGCAGGATCCTGCGGGATGCGTGACCTCGATGCAGCCGGGACTAGATCGGCTCGCGGCGGTTCAGCAGATCATCGGTGGCGAAGCACAGCTTATGGTCGATGCGCACTGGCGCTTCGACGCGGCGTCGGCCATGCGGCTGATTGCAGCTGCCGCGGAGCTGGGGTTGGTCTGGGTGGAATGCCCGATCCCGGAAACCGCCGCGGCGATCGAGACGATTCGTCGCCTTCGGGCGGAGGCGAACCGTCGCGGCATGTGGCTGGCCGGCTGCGAACGCGAAACCTCGTTGGCGAATCTGTTGCCCTACCTTCAGGGCGGTTGCTACGACGTCGTCATGCCGGATGTGAAATATGTGGGCGGAGTGACGGCCCTTCTGGCTTCCGTGCGCCTTGCTGCCGCCTTCGGGGTCCGTGTCGCTCCGCACAATCCGACGGGGCCCGTCTGTCACATGGCCAGCCTGCATGTCAGCGCTGCCGCGCCACAGGACGGATTTCTGATGCTTGAACATCAACTTGGTGAAAGCCCGCTGTTCTTTGATGCGGTCACGGGGAGTGTGCCCGCTGCGACCGGCCTGTCACAGGGGGCTTGCGACCTGCCGTCCGGGCCGGGTCTGGGCGTCGCACTACGGGAGGAGTTTTGTAGATGACAGCTTCTAAAGCCAACGCTGATATGATAGTAGTACAATTATGACTACCAAAATTGAAAGCGAATCCGTTTCTGCAGGCAGGTGGCACCTCGGAAGGCGCTCGCGGGACATCCTGTCTGGCGCAGTGGTGACCTTGTTTGCAGTGGTGATCTATCTCCAGGCAGGCGGTCTGCCCAAAGGTGCTGCCAGCTTTCCCCGAGGTATCGCGATCGTTCTGGGGCTCAGCGGGTTGCTGCTTATGCTTCGCAGTTTGCGCATGGCGCGAACCGGCAAGGCCGAGGTCTCCGGTTATTCCTGGAAATTGTTCGCGATCGCGGTTCCGCTCTGGTGTGCAACCGTCTGGCTGATCCGTCCGCTCGATTTCTTTATCGTTGCGCCAGTCTTCATGGCGATCCTGTCCTGGGTCATGTCAGGCGTACCGCGCACGGCAGTCGGCGTGCTGCGTGCCGTAGCGTTCGGAATCGTAATGAGCGCGGGAATATGGGCGGTCTTCGTCCAGGTGCTCGGGGTGTCGCTGCCGTGACGTGAACGGTCTTATCAACAATCAACGAAGGGAGAGAGAATATGACTGGTATACTTCAGAAAATGACAAGGCGCGCATTCAGTGCCGGATTGGGAGCCGCCGCGTTGGGTGCGGTGAGCTTTGCCGCCCCTGCCACCGCGCAGGATTACTCGGACTATCCATCCAAGCCTATCACAGTGGTGGTTGGCTGGAACGCCGGGGGTGGATCCGACATTTTCGCCCGTGTCGTCGCGAAATATTCGGAGAAATATCTTGGCGAGCGTTTCGTCATCGTCAACAAGCCCGGTGGCGGCGGACAGGTTGCGCTCAACGAACTGGTGAGCCGGACCGAACCCGACGGCTATACGCTGGCCGTGGCCATCGCGCCCAACATGATCTACCAGCCGCAATTGCGTCCTGAAGGTCAGGAGGGCTACCAGTTTGACGATCTTGTCCAGATCGGTACGCCGGTGCGCGTTCCTTCTGGCTTCATGGTGCGAAACGACAGCCCATTCCAGACTTTTGACGATCTGGTCAAATACGCCAAGGAGCATCCGGGAGAAGTCCTGGTTGGAATGAATGGCGCCCGCTCGGGCGGCAACGGTCTGCTTCTGATGGTCGAGAAAGCTGCCGGTATTGATCTCACCGAGGTCAGCTACCAGGGCGGGTCCCAGCAGTTGAAGGCGGTTCTTGGGGCTGAGGTCCAGGTGCTCAACACCAATGCGATGCATCAGGTCTCCCATAAAGATCAGTTGCGCCCGTTGGGCTTTGCTGGCCAGAAGCGATATCCGCTCGCCGAGGACGCCCCCACGTTTCTTGAGCAGGGCTACGACATCATCGACTATGTCACCCGCGGTCTCGTTGCGCCTCCAGGCACGCCCGAGCCTATCGTCGAGCATCTGCGCGCAGGCATGATCGAGATGGCAAAGGATCCAGAATTCAAGGACGATCTTGCCAACAACGGACTGGCGCTGGACTTCATGACAGCCGAGGACGTCAAGGCCTATGTCGACAGCTTCATCAAGAACCAGTCATGGGTTTTCGACATCTTCAGGCAACAGGGCTGAGGGACGGCTTTGATGGGAGATTTTCTGCCGGAAGGACTTCCCGCGTTGATGGCCGGGCTTCTGACTTTTCAGAAGCTTGGCCTCATCGTACTCGGTGTCGCTGTCGGCTTGATCGGCGGCGCACTTCCGGGGATCAGCGCCTCGGTCGCGATCGCGCTGGTTCTGCCGTTGACGTTCACGCTTGATCCAACCTCGGCGCTGATCTTGCTGGGGGCCATCTATATGGCGGCGGAATACGGTGGTTCGGTCTCAGCCATCCTTATCAACACACCAGGTACTCCCGCGGCGATCTGTACGGCACTTGATGGCCATCCAATGGCTGTCGAGGGCCGCGCCCGGGAAGCGCTTTATGTGGCCGTGATAGCCTCCTCCATCGGCGGGCTTTTCGGGGTCGCCATCCTGCTGCTGTTCACGCCACCGCTTGCGGCCTTTTCTCTGGTCTTCGGCGCACCCGAGATGTTCTGGCTGGCTGTGGCAGGCCTTGCCGTAGTCTGCAACCTGGCCGCCGACAATTTCCTCAAGGGTGTGATTGCTGCCGGCATCGGCCTCTGGATAGCAACCATCGGCCAGGATCCTGCGACGGGTTTTTATCGCTACACGTTCGGCAGCTACGATCTGGAGGGCGGGGTCGAACTGGTCCCTGCGCTGCTCGGCTTTTTTGCCGTTGCGCAGATGCTGACGCTTTTGGGCACAAAGGAAGGAACCATAGCAAAGGTTGTTTCGCAAGCTGGTGCATTGCGAAAGGCCATCGTACTTCCTTTCAATCAGCCGTTCCTTGTCCTCAGATCGAGCCTGATCGGCGTCATCGTTGGCATCCTGCCGGGAGCAGGGGCTTCAATCGCGAGCTTTGTCTCTTATGGGGAGGCGAAGCGCTTCTCCCGCAATTCCGAGAAATTTGGCAAAGGCGCGGCGGAGGGCATTTTCGCCTCCGAATCCGCCAACAACGCAATGGTGGGCGGATCGCTCGTGCCGCTTTTGGCGCTCGGCATCCCCGGCTCTGCAAGCGCGGCAATTCTCTTCGGCGCGCTGACGATGAACGGCCTCGTACCCGGGCCGCAACTCTTCGCAGAGCGGGGCGATATCGCCTATAGCTTCATCCTGAGTTTCATCCCCATCGTGCTGGTCATGTTGCTTATGGGCCTGTTCTCCTCGCGCCTCTACGCCGCAGTGCTGCGGGTCAAGGTCAACATGATCGTTCCGGCAGTACTGGTCCTGGCGATCATTGGCTCCTATGCGGTCCGAAACAGCCTGTTTGATGTCTGGATCACGGGTATCTGCGGGTTGGGCGGGTTCTTCTTGATGCGCTTCGGCTTTTCGCTGCCACCGCTGATCTTGGGCATGGTGCTGGGACCTCTTGCGGAAGACAATTTTCGCCGCGCCCTGGTGCTTTCCAGCGTCAGCGATTCCACGATGGAATACTTCGTGACGCGACCGATCAGCCTCGTGCTGATGGTGGTAACATTGCTGATGGTCGTCTCGGCGTTCTGGCAGGAAATCCGGCGCCGCCGCAGCATCAGGGATAACGCGGTGACGATGGAGAGTTCTGATGGATGACTCGCTGTCAATCGCTCGACTGGAAGCTTTCGTCTTTCGCGCCCCGATTGCCGAACCCAGGAAAAATGCGTTCGGGGCCCAGACGGACCGCCCCGCCGTCCTGATCCGGCTTGTCGATACCGATGGTGTGGAGGGCTGGGGCGAAGTCTTCTGCAATTGGCCCTCCGTCGCCGCCGAACACCGGGCGCGTCTGACCCATTCACTCTTCCGGCCTCTCGTCGAACACCGGCGGTTTGCTGATCCTGCGGCAATGTTCCGCGAGTTGACGCAGCGCACCGCGCGCATGCGGCTGCAATCGGATGAGCGAGGTCCATTCGATCAGACCATCGCGGGTATCGACATTGCCGCGTGGGATCTTCTGGCACGCCGCAAGGCCCAGCCACTGTGGCGGGTCCTGGCTGCGGATGATGCACCCAAGGGCGCACCGGCGGGGTTGGAAGTATATGCCAGCGGACTTGCCCCGGCCACTGCGGAGTTTCTGGCGGAAGCCGCAAGTGCCAAAGGGTTTAAAGCGGTGAAGCTCAAGGTGGGCTTTTCCCTCAAAGAGGACATTGACTGCCTCAATCGACTTCGCCGCCGGCATGGGGCCGACTTTGGTCTGATGGCCGATTCAAATCAGGCATGGAGCGTGGATGAGGCCGTCAAGTGGCTCGATGCGGCCGAGGGCGTGGGCCTCCAATTCATGGAAGAGCCCATTGCCGCTGATTCTCCCTTCACGGACTGGAGAGAGCTTAGCCGTCGCAGCGCCACCCCACTGGCCACAGGAGAGAACCTGCGGGGCGAGGAAATGTTTCAGGGCGTAATCGAACAAGGCGGCGTCCGCGTAATCCAGCCCGATGTCATAAAATGGGGTGGATTGAGCCTTCTGCGCGGAGTGATCTGCCGCGGCCGCGCTGCCGGTGCGCAGATAGCGCCGCACTACCTTGCAGGCGGTATCGGGCTGTTGGCCACCGCGCATCTGATGGCCGCCTGCGCGCCCGATGGACGGCTGGAGGTCGATGTGAGTGACAATCCCCTGCGCGACGGTATGACTGCCGCGCCGCCCGATTTGCGGGACGGCAGACTTTACTTGCCCGAGGGGCCGGGCCTGGGCGCAGTGCCGGAACTGGCGTCGCTGAAGGCATACAGAGTGGCGGCTTGACATGGTATGCTGACCTTTCTTGAGGCCTATGACGCCGTTCCTTTCGCCGGCATGCCAGGCTGGACCGTAGCTGCGGTGATAGGCATATATGTTTTTTCCTTTTTCGTTCGCGGCGCTGCGGGATTCGGTTCAGCGATGCCCGCGGTGCTGCTGTCCTCCTGGCTGATGCCTGCGCATCACGCGGTCATCCTGGCGCTGCTGGCGGGGCTCGTCTCTCAGGCGCAGTTTCTGGCACAAGGCGTCCGGGGCGCGGACTGGGTGGTGGCTCGCTCGGTGGTGTTTGCGCTGATGATCAGCATCACCGCAGGTGTGCTGCTTTTCGAACGGCTCGACGCTGACTGGTTGTTGCTCTTGCTGGGGCTGATCTGTATGGCGCTCGTCACTGTCGTCCGGCCACCAATGGTGGACAGGTTTGTTACCGTGTGGGGATCGGGCGCCGGGATTGTCGCCGGCGCGATATCAGGTTTTGTCGGCACCGTGGTGGGGGCAGGCGGGATGTATCTCCTGGTCGTATACCTCCGCCACGTGTGCACGCTGCCGGCCCGTTTGCGGGCAACCAATATCGTGGTCAGCGCCGTGTTTTTGGCATGGCGCGCGTTTGTCGCGGCACTGGCAGGTCTCATCTCCCTGCAGTTTCTCTCAGAGGTCGTGTTACTGGTTCCCGCGATCGTGTTTGGGGGCTGGCTCGGAGGGCGCTGGTTCCGTAGTCTCGACCCGGTGAGGTTTGCACAGTTTCTGCAGGTGATTCTTTCGATCGCTTCCCTCGGACTTGTCGTCAGGGGCGGACTGCGCATACTTTCGAACGCCGGATAGGGTATTCGCTCGCAATCGGTCGAATGTCCAATACCTGAGGAATCTATGAATGGCGAGAAAAGGCAAACCTGTCGTTAGCAAGGCTGCGCGCCCCGAGGACGCGGCTTCGGGTGATCTCGTCTTCATGCTCGAACGGTTGAACTTCACCGACGTCGAGGCCAAGGCCTATGTGGCGCTTTCCTCCAATAGTCCGGCCACAGCCTATCAGATTGCCCAGATGACGGGACTGCCCAGACCCAATGTTTACAATGCTGTGGGCGGGCTGGTTGCCAAAGGCGCGTTGCAGCAGATCTCGGACAGCCCGGTCCGCTACATCCCGCGCGACCCTGGTGAATTCTTCACCAATATTTCGCGATCGACGTTCGAACTTTGCGAGGATGTCGTTACCGAACTGCGCGACATCACGGTCGATGACGGAACCGATTACGTGGCGACGTATATTGGCCAGGTCGCCGTGGATGCAAAAGTTAGCAAGATGGTCTCGTCGGCCTATGCACGTATCTATATCAAGTCTTCGTCCCGCCTTTTGTTGCCCTATTGCGATGTGCTGCTGGAGGCCGCCGAGCGGGGCGTCGTCATTTATATCGTCGCCGCAGATCCAGGCATTTCAGAGCTGCCAGAGCACGACAATATCGTCATCATCCCGCATGAGGGAACGGGCGTGGCAACAGGAACGGCTGTGCACCACCTCCTGACTGTCTCCGCAGATTCGGACGGTATGCTGATCGCCGCATTCAATGGCGAACCGACCGCCTCCTATACCCGAAACGATGCGATCGTTTACACGATTCATACAATGATCCTGCACGAGATCTATCTGGCGGAAATTTACAAGGCTCTGGGTCCGGATCTTGAGCAACGTTTTGGTGCAAATCTCGCAGGGTTACGGCGCATCTACAGGCCCGAGAATTTGGAAAACCGCGTGCTGGAGAGATCTCGAAGACAGTGGAAGACAAAACCCTCTTGAGCGAGGGTCTGTTGCGACCTTCTCGCTATTCAGGGGCCAATTTCGTCTCTCGGTGCTTTCAAGGACGGCAATGTTCAAACACCGCCAATTCGACCCAGACGGACAAGGTAATACCAGCCCCACCCGATGATCTTCAAGTAGGTGAAGTCCCTCTGCCACATCTCGTTGATGGCGGTGGTTTTGTCTTTGAACTCATTGGCTGGCGTTTCGAATCCACCTGACGATAATCCATCAGTGGAAATAGGCTTTTCTCAAGGGAGCGTGCGGCGTGTCCGTGCGCGATAGGGGCAACCCGCCGTTCAACCGTGGTCCAGGCGGGCTGAAACATCACACCACTTTGACGGTGAGCGAGGCAAGTCCCGCAATATTGGCCACCATGACATCGCCCTTGACGATTGGACCCACGCCCGATGGTGTGCCGGACATGATGACATCGCCGGGCTGAAGTTCGAAATACTCAGAAAGGTAGGAAATCATCTCGGGAACCTTCCAGATCATCTGGTTGAGATCACCCTCCTGCCGAACTTTGCCATTGACCAGCAGCTCCACGCGTCCGTTGGAGGGGTGACCGACCTGGGCAACGGTTTGCAATGGTCCAATTGGTCCGGAGCGTTCGAAAGCCTTTCCGATTTCCCACGGGCGCCCCTTGTTCTTGGCGTCTGTCTGGAGGTCGCGCCGCGTCATGTCGAGGCAAGGCGCATAACCGTAGACGTGATCAAAAGCCTCAGCCACAGGAATGTTGGTTCCGCCGGTCTTCAGTGCGATGGCCATTTCGATTTCGTAGTGCACGTCCGACGTTTTCGTCGGGTAGAGGAAATCTCCCGAACTGTCCAGATTTTCCGGGTTTTTCTGGAAAAAGAACGGTGGATCGCGGTCCGGATCGCCACCCATCTCGATGGAATGGGCGGCATAATTCCGGCCGATGCAATAGACGCGCCTGACGGGAAACTCCCCGCCACCCTGTACAGGAATTGTCGGAACTTTCGGTGCAGGTATCACGTAATCGGGCATTGAAGTCTCCCAGCTGAAATGCGTTGTCGCAATCGACATATTGCACAGATCGGAGAAAATCAATCTCAACCAATATGGATTATATGGTTGCGATTTTCGAACCAATTTGTAGTTTGGTGCCGATTGATTGGAGAAATGGTCAGCCAATGCGGAGGTCTGAATGCTCAACAGAGACGGTTTTGTTGCGGACCGCGAGGCAGCGGTCGCCGACTTGCGTGACTACATCACGTCAAGCGGTCTGAAGCCCGGCGAGAGACTGCCGGCCGAAAGAACGCTGACTGCTGAATTGGGCGTGACACGAAATACGTTGCGCAAGGCGCTCGCGGCTCTGGAGCGTGATGGCACGATTTGGCGGCATGTCGGCAAGGGTACGTTTGTCGCCGCAACCGCCGATGATCTTGACAAGATGACCCAATCGCCTGCCGAGCTTGGACAACAGCTTACGCCTTTTCGGATGATGCGGGCGCGGTTGGCGATTGAGCCTGCGATTGCGCGGGAAGCCGCAATTAATGCTTCCGGTGATGTGCTCGCGCGGCTAAGCGCCACAATACAGCGCATGCGCGGGGCGACGAGTTGGCAGCAGTACGAAGCCGAGGACGATGTGTTTCACCGTGAAGTCGCCGAAGCGAGTGACAATCTGTTGCTGCTTTCGGTGTTTGATCAACTCAACATGGTTCGGCGCGCCGTTGCCTGGGGGGCGGTCACGAGGGACTCGGCCCAGCCACCGGCGGATCACGGAAGTTTCGCCGAACACGAAGAGATCGTGCTGGCGATCACCAGCCGGGATCAGGCTGGCGCCCATGAGGCAATGCGCAAGCATTTGCGTTCGGTGGCCGAGCGGCTTTTTGGTGAAATATGAGCCGGAAAAGGGTTGGTCGGGCGACTTCGGCCTGAAATCAAATGTTCCGGGAGGGGCATGTGCCCCTGCACTTTGGCAGGAGAACCGATGAAACAGTTGTTGATGCTGCAGGCAACACCGCTTGAAATCGGCATGGCAGCCATCAGCGGGCTGGTCGGCGTGTTTTGGTGGCCGCGGGCGTGGTGGGATATTTCAGGCTGTCACTCGCGGTCTGGCAGCGGGTTGTCATCTTCGGCTCAGGCGTTGCATTGATGGATCAGGGAATTGAGTCAAATCTGTCAGGTGCGGCAGGCATCGCCATTGTCTGGGTCACCGGTTCAATCGCACTCAAGCGTGCGGCTCCGATAATTGGTTCTATGAGGAAAAATGACGATGGCATTTGAAGCCAGAAAATTCCGCCGCGTGGTCACCGGACATGATGCAAACGGTGTCGCCAAAGTGATACGCGACGATACCGCCTCATGTATCCTCCAGCGCCCGACACGGCCCGGCGTGACGCTGACCAATTTCGGGCAGCACAGCCAGTCGCCGGCACCGATGGAGAGCCATGATGATCCGGTCGAAGGCCCGCTGGTTCTGCATCCGCCAAAAAACGGTGCAGTTTTCCGGATGATGCAGTTTGATCCCGAAGATCCTGAGGTCATCGCCAACATTGACGGCAAGAAGGCATTCGCGGCGATGGGCGCCGGCGCAAATGTAGTCGAGAACGCCCGCCACCCCTATATGCACCGTACGGATTCGCTGGATTATTCCATCGTGCTGCAAGGCGAGATCTGGATGCTGATGGATGAGGAGGACGTACTGCTGAAGCAGGGCGATGTGATCATCCAGCAGGGAACCAATCACGCCTGGGCCAACCGCGGCACGGAACCCCGCATCATCATGTTTGTTCTCAATGATGCAGTGAAGTAGCACGTCCATGTCTCCGCAGATCTCGTTTACTGATACCTGGGGGCTGGCAGCCATTGCGCTTGCCATGATCCTCGGCGGTATCTTGAAGGGCGCGACCGGTGCCGGAATTCCCATCATAGCCGTGCCGGTCATTGCTGCAGTCTACGATGTCAGAGTTGCGGTCGCCGTGATGGTCATCCCGAACCTGATTTCCAATCTTTGGCAGATTTTCAAGTTTCGCAAAAATCCGACGGACAACGGATTTTGCTGGCAGTTAGCGGCGTTCGGTGCGACCGGTGCGGGTATTGGCACTATTGCACTGGCTGAGCTGTCACCCAGCTTTTTGAGCTTTTGCATGGCCGGAATCATCATCGCCTACATTCTGTTGCGCGTTGTCAAACCAAGTGTTCAGCTTTCCATGGCCAGTGCCAAGAAATCGGTTGCGGTCGTCTCGCTGATTGGCGGCATATTGCAAGGTGCTGTTGGTGTGTCCGCACCTGCAATCGTCACGTTTCTCAACGCCATGAAACTTTCCCGTCCAGCCTTCATTTTTACCGTTTCTATCTTCTTTGCGTCGATGGCGGTGGTGCAAATTCCAACACAGATCTACTACGGGCTTTTGACCCGTGACATCGCGACACTCGGGCTTCTTGCCTTCATCCCGCTGTTTGGTGCGCTGCCGGTTGGCGACTGGATTGGCAGGCGCATAAGCCCGAAAATATTCGACGCGCTGATCCTTACGTTTCTCGCGATCCTGGCGCTTCGCCTGATTTGCGTGGAAATATCGTGATCGTCAGCGCTCGACTGGAATACGCCGGTGGAAATCAGCGCGGTTCACCTGTCACGCGCTGACAGTTGCTGGGTATTGTGTCTTCAGGCCGGGCAAAAGCTATCGGTGTCCCGGGGCAGGATTTTCCAGAATTACGTCACCCATCCTGAAAGCAATGTCCGCTCTTCCCACATGGCTGCCTTCGTTCGTGAACATGCCTTTCCGATAGCATGGTTCAGACGCGGCGGTTTTGACATTCGTCAACGTCCATCCAACCGAAGTTCTGTAACAATTTAACCAGCGCGGCGGTGCACCAATTATTCAAAGCTGTCGGTAGAACGACTGGTGGGCCGGGGCGCGTGCGCTGGCCACAAATTGGCAATATTGTCATGCCAGTACGAGAACATCCTTGGAATTGTTGGAGGCTACCTAATGACAGCTGATTCCTCAAAGCCAGTCCGATCAGGTTCACAGGATGAGCGAATATCTGATGGAAAACCATGTGTCCTGGTGTGTATCGATCTGGCAAAGGAAACGCGGGAAATCATTCCGCCCGCCAAGGCTATTGCCAGGGCGTTGAATGCCGAGCTGGCGTTTGTCCATGTTATCAAGGCGCACGGTCGCGCCGAGGACGGATCACCCGTCGATCCGGTCGAATGGGAGATCATGCGCCGTGAGGCCAAAGCCCATATGGAACGGTTTGCTCAAGAACACGCAGACGGTGACGAAACCCTGACCACACACTTGTTCGAGGGAAACTGCACCGACCAGATATGCGAGGTGATGGCAAGCAGGCCACAGGATATTGCTGTACTCGGACGGGGGCATGACGAAACCGGCGCGCATATTGGCGAAACGGCGCGTGAGATGTTGGAAAGCGGACATAATTCCCTTTTTCTGGTGCCGTTCGGTGTCGAGCCAAAGCGGAAATTTTCCAGAATCCTCGTACCGCTCGACTGTTCCAGGCGATCAGAACGCATCCTGCCGTTGGTTGAAAAGATCGCCCGGTCAGAAAGTGCCGAGGTGGTGTTGGTTCATGCCGTTCCGGAGCCGGTGCTCACCGACGCAGGGCCTAGCGAGCCCAGTGACAAGGAGCTGATTTCACAGCTCAACAAGCGCAATGAACGTGTCGCCAAGACGTATCTTGATCGTCTGTCTGCACGCATTGGCGCGGGCGGAGTGCGTGTCAGGAGCCTCCTTCTCAGAGGAGGCGACATTCGCCGTCAATTGGCTGCTACAATCGAGGAGCAGGCGATAGACCTTCTGGTCCTGGCCTCACATGGACAGAGCGGTTTCGCCGATGTGGCATTCGGCGATGTCGCCAACTACCTGATCAGAACTTCGAACGTTCCGACCATGGTCATTCGGTTTGGCGGAAATGCCACTGAGAAGCATGCCTTTTCGCAAGCCCGGTCGAAAGGCGCTCGCAGTCCCGGTACGCTCGCGCAATGAAACAGGAGGAACCACAGTCTCAGCCTGATTCTCTGGTTCTGGAGGCCCACGCTTTGGCCAGGTCCACTGGATATGGGCCGCCACCGCCGATGCCGCTTGATCTCCTGCAAAAGCTCGATGCGCTTCCGGACTGGCTGGAAAACCTTAGACGCTTCTGCGCAGAGCCCAAGCCCGATCAGGCCCGTGCCGCTGACTGGTTGCTCGATAATGATTACCAGATTTCACGGGCCATCCGCGCAATAGGTAAGGATATGCCTGCGGCTTTTTACAACCGGCTGCATGTCATGGCAGATGGCGAATCTGCGCTTCCGCGCATCTTCAGGATTGCATATGCGATCCTCGCGGCCACGCGGTTTCAGCTCTCCGTTTCAAGTCTCGTCGATTTTCTCGTCGCATACCAGAAAACTGTACCGCTGACGACGGCTGAACTCTGGGCGCTTCCCTCGATGTTGCGTATTGCCGCTCTGGAAATGCTGGCGAACGGCTTCAAAGCGCTTGACGAGAGCCTCGAACCGCCATTCGCATTCAGCTGTTGCGTTGCCGAAAACCGGCCACCGGATCCAACTGGCAGCATATCCCAGGCGATCACCGCGATCATCGCGGTGCGCGGGATTGAATGGCGCGATGTTGTCGACAAGGCCAGCATGTCCGAGGCGCTGTTGCGCTCGGATCCGGCCAATGTTTACGCACAAATGGATTTCGAGACACGCGACAGGTACCGGCAGGCTGTCGAAATGCTCAGCACCGGCACGGGCATGGACGAAATCGCGATTATTGAAGCGGCCCTCGGGCTTGCACGAGCGGCATCCGATGATCCCCGCCGGTTTCATGTGGGATACTGGCTGATTGATGACGGTCGCCCTGAGCTTGAACGCAAGCTTGGCTTTCGCGTTTCCATTGATGAACGGTTCCGCCGTTTCGCCTTGCGACATGCTGGCAAGGCTTACGCGACCACTCTCGCGGTCTTTGTGGCGATGGCGTTGGTGTGGCCTGTGTTGCTAACGGGCAGCGGCCTGCTGGCGCAAACAGGGGGCGTGGTGTTGTCGTTGCTGCCAGCAACGCTTCTCAGCGTTACAGTCCTGCACTGGTTCATCACGCGCATCACGCAGCCTCGCCTTCTTCCAATGATGGATTTTAGCAAGAAAATCCCCGAGGACTGTCCGACCTGTGTCGTGGTGCCGGTTATCGTCAAACAGGCCGAAGAGATTGCTGACATCGTCGAACGGCTGGAAATCCGCTTCCTTTCCAACCGCGCCCCGATGCTCCGCTTTGTCCTGCTTTCTGACTATGCTGACGCGCCAACCGAGCACCTTCCGCAAGATGAAGACATCAGGAACGTGCTGATAGACGCGATCCGGACGCTGAATGCACGGTACGCAGATGAGCAGGGTGATTCATTCTTCTTGCTGCATCGGTCTCGCCAGTACAATGCATCGGAAAACTGCTGGATGGGATGGGAAAGAAAGCGCGGCAAGCTGGAGCAGTTCAATGCATTCCTTCTCGATGGCAAGGTAGATGCGTTCGAATGCCTGGAAGGTGAGATCAGTCGGCTCCAAGATACGCGTTTTGTGATCACGCTCGATGCGGACACCACCTTGCCTCCGGGCTCCGCAGCCAAACTGATTGGCACGCTTGCGCATCCGCTGAACCAGGCCGTGTTTGATCCCCACACAGGCAAGGTCGTCTCCGGATACGCCATTGTCCAGCCAAGAATCGAGATCTTGCCGATCAAGGGCCCAGCTACACTGTTTTGCCGGCTCTATGCCGGCGATACGGCAATTGACATTTATTCCCGGGCCGTCTCGGACGTCTATCAGGATCTGTTTGGGACTGGGATTTTTGTCGGCAAAGGCATCTATGATGTTGCGGCTTTCAGGGAGAGCCTTGCCGGCCGTGTGCCGGAAAACGCTGTGCTCAGTCACGATCTTTTCGAAGGACTTTACGGACGTTCGGCGCTGGTAACCAATATTGTCCTCTATGAGGAATTTCCCGCGACCTATACCGAATATTCAGTCCGCCAGCACCGCTGGATCCGCGGCGACTGGCAGCTATTACCCTGGCTTGGGCGCAAGGTGCCAAGTGCGGACGGACAATCGGTTCCCAATGTTCTCTCCAGCCTCGACCGCTGGAAGATCATCGACAATCTTCGCCGCAGCCTGATTCCGCCGGCGCTGCTTCTTTTCTTCGTTGCCGGATGGTTGCTGCTGCCGGGCAGTGCCTGGGTGTGGACGGCGTTGGCAACACTGGCGCCAGGCGCCTACCTCATCGGCCAATTGCAATCGATCGTCATGGGTGATCCGCGGCGGGGATTTTTTGACGATCTCGCATTCCGCTTCGGAGAACGCTTCGGCCGCTGGTTTCTCGCAATTGTCTTCCTGGTCAGCGATACGCTGATTTCGCTCGATGCGATCGGGCGAACACTCTGGCGACTGGGTGTGAAACGGGGCCGCTTGCTGGAATGGCGGTCTGCCGCGCACGCCAGGTCCTTGCTCGGGAACGGCAGTTTGCGACTTAACACCTGGCGCATGATGTGGCCATCGACCGCTGTTGCCGCGTTACTTGCCTTGGATCTGGCAATTTACAAGACATCTGCTCTACTTCCGGCGGCGCCGATCCTGCTGCTTTGGATGCTCGCGCCGGAGATCGCGGTATGGATCGGCAAACCGCGCAAGTTCCGTCAGGAAACCTTGCACGACCGAGACCGGACCTTTCTCAGACACATCGCCCGTCGTACCTGGTTGTTTTTCGAGACCTTTGCAGGCCCGGAGGACAACTGGCTGCCGCCGGATAATTTTCAGGAAACGCCAAAGAGCGAAATAGCTCATCGGACCTCACCGACCAATATCGGGCTCTATCTCATCTCGGCAAATGCCGCGCTTGATTTAGGGTTCGTGGGGAAGTCCGATTTCGCTGTCCGTGTCCGCAACGCGATTGCAACGACCGAGAGGTTGGAATCCTATCGCGGTCACATCCTCAACTGGATTGACACACGCAACTTGGCGCCGCTTGAACCGCGCTATGTCTCGACCGTCGACAGTGGCAATCTCGCTGTCAGCCTGATCGCGTTACGCAAGGGATGTTACGAAGCTGCAGAAGCGCCGGCGGTCAGCAAAGTGGTCTGGGATGGACTGAAATGCACTTTTGAATTGCTCTTCGAATCCGTCCGGGCGCTGCCGACGTCCAAACTGAGTGCAATCGACCGATGCGAAGCAGAAATTGAACGCGAGCTTGATCGTGCAAGCGGCCTGGAAACGAACTGGTACACCTCTCTCAGGCTTCTCGCGGATACCCACTGGCCTGCTCTCGAACGGTCGGTCGCTGCATGCATTTCTGCTTCCCCTGATGCAACTGACAGACGTCTTGGCGAGGTTCATGCCTGGCTTGAGCGCACCCACCATCATATCCGGGCATTGACGCGCGAGGTTGAGACTCTTCTGCCTTGGAGTGCTGCAGCAGCGGAGGCACCGCAAGGAATGGAAATGGTTGGCAGGGATCTGCTTGCCGTGCTGTCGCCGTTGATGCCGATGACAGAGCTTGCAGGACATAAACAGAGTGCCCTCTCGCTTATCGAGAAAGCTGGTGCGGACAAATCTTTGAGCAAACTCCACCGCGACTGGCTTGAGCGGGCAGGTGTCGCAATCGAGAGCGGTGTCGGGGCGCAACAGGCCCTTCGTGCCGACTTGCTGGACCTCGCCTCACGATGTGAGGCAATCGCCTACCGCATGGATTTCACGTTTCTCTATGATCCCGAAGCGCGATTGCTCCGGATTGGCTACAATGTCAGCACCGGCCATCTTGATGCCAATCATTATGATCTTCTGGCGACCGAAGCCCGTATTGCCAGCTACTTCGCCATCGCAAAGCACGACGTACCGATCGAACACTGGTTCGCGCTTGGTCGGCCCGTCACGCGTCTGAAGAACCGTCCGGCGGTGTTGTCCTGGAACGGCTCGATGTTTGAATACCTGATGCCGCCGATATTCTTGCCCGGGCAGCGGGATACCTTGCTGGGCGAAAGCGAGATAGCGGCAGTCGCATTCCAGCGCGGCTATTCGCGCGAGCGCGGCGTGCCGTGGGGAATATCGGAATCGGCATTCGCCACCACGGATTCGGCAGGCAACTACCAGTATCGTGCCTTTGGCGTTCCCGGGCTCGGGCTGCGCCGTGGCCTGACCGATGACCTGGTAATTGCCCCCTATGCCAGCGCCTTGGCATTGTGCTGCTGGCCCGGTGCCGCCGTGCAGAACATGCGGCATCTGCAAGAACTCGGCGCCGTCGGCCTCTACGGTTTCCATGACGCGATCGACTATACGCCAAGCCGGGTAGTTGAGGGGAGGAGCTTCAGCATTGTCGGCAATTATATGGCGCATCACCACGGCATGACCATGGCCGCGATCGGCAACGCACTTTATGGCGACATCTTTGTGCACCGGACGTTGTCGGGACGACGCATGCAAACGGTTGAACAGCTGTTGCTCGAACGTGTGCCCTGGGATGCTCCGGTTGAAAAGGGACGCCTCGATGAGGAGCGGTTTGCAGCCAAAAAGGAACACGTGGTGCATGCGCTTCCTTCCTGGGTGCCATCACGTCGGGCCATGGTGCCGCAGATGCAGATGCTCGGCAACGGGCGGATGGCGTCCTGGATAACGGCGTCCGGAGCTGGTGGCTTGATGCTGACCGACACCAGTCTGACCCGTTGGCGGCCTGATACCACCAGCTGCGGCTACGGCTACTGGATCTACATTCATGACACGCAGACCGGTGACCTCTGGTCTGCAGGGCGGTTGCCGACCGGTGTGAGAAGTCCGGATTCGACGGTCATATTCCATCAGCACATGATCGAATTCTTTCAGCGCACCCACGACATTGCCGTGCGCATGGAGGTGTCGGTATCGCCCGCCGACGATGCCGACATTCGCGAGATATCGGTCACCAACGAGTGCGGCAGGCCGCGCGTGATCGCGTTCACAAGCTATGCAGAAGTCGTTCTGGCCCCGCCGCTCGACGATGAACGTCATCCCGCTTTCAGCAAGCTCTTTGTTGCGAGCGAATATCTTGGACCGCAGCGCGGCCTGTTGTTCACACGGCGGCCGCGACGGCCGGAAATGAAGCCGCCGGTTCTGTTGCACACGCTGGTGAGCGATGGTCCGGATATCGCCATTACCGGACATGAAACCGACCGGGCGCGCTTCATTGGACGTCTGGGCAACCAGCGCAGTCCGGCAGGGCTGGAAGTCGGATTAAGCGGAACAGAGGGATCCACGCTCGATCCGGTGATGAGCCTGCAAACCGAGGTTACTCTCAAGCCGGGTGAAACCAGGCGCTTTGCATTTGTCACGATCGCCGGAACCGCGCGCGGTGAAGTCCTCGACATCGCCCAGCGCCATGCGATGGGGGCTCTCGAGCCGATCAAGCGCGATGCCGCGCGGGCGATGGCACGTGAGGTCGATCGTCTCGGCATCGCGCCGGAACGCTTGGCGGAGCTGCAGGTGCTTGCATCGCTGCTGCAGACGCCCCACCCGAATTTCCGAGAGACGCCTGCTGAAATCGACGGCAACGATGCGTGCCAGCCAGATCTTTGGCAGTTCGGTATTTCCGGCGACCATCCCATTTTGCTGTTGCGCATCACCGGCGAGACGCCCTCGCAACTGCTCGAACTGCTGGTCAAGGCGCAAACTCTATGGCTGCGAAGCGCCATGCGGTGCGATCTGGTGGTGCTGCGCAGCGAACCGGCGGGCTATGAAGCGCCGTTGCGCGAGCGGATCATGGCAATTTTACGCGAAACCGGGACTTACGCCAATCTGGGGGCGGCCGGTGGCATTCACCTGCTCAGCACGGCTGCCATGACATCCGCAACGCTTCAACGTCTGGCCGCCGCGGCAACGGTTATCCTCAACGATGATGATGTCGCGCTTGCAAGCAAGCTCGACATGGTTCTCGAGCGCCGCGCCGTGCCGCCGCAGTTCATGCCGGCCGACGCGATCCGCTATCCCGAAATTCCACAAATCGCCCGGCCGGATGAGCTGATCTTCGACAACGGAATTGGCGGTTTCGATCCGGAAAACAGCGACTACGTCATCCATCTCGGTGCAGGCGAGAAAACGCCGGCGCCATGGTGCAACGTGATCGCCAACGAGGGGTTCGGCACCATCGTCAGTGAAGCCGGACTCGGCTTCACCTGGGCTCTCAACAGCGGCGAAAATCGGGTAACACCATGGTCAAACGACCCTGTCAGCGACACGCCCGGAGAAGTCCTGTACCTGCGCGACGAACAGGATGGCGCGGTGTGGACGCCAACACCTGCGCCGCTGGGGAGTGACAGCGCTTGTCAGGTCCGCCACGGCGCGGGATGGACTGAGTGGAAACGCAACAGCCGCGGTCTCGAACAGACCGTTCGGACATTTGTACCGAATGATGATCCAGTGAAAATTGTCACCTTGAAACTGGTCAACCGCACCAGTGCTGTCCGGCGCATCACGGCGACATATTACGCAGAATGGCTGCTGGGTGCGATGGCGAGCCGCGCCAAACCTTTCACCACCTGCATCTATGACACGGAAAGCCAGGCCTTCCTGGCCGATAACGGATGGAACCCGGAATTCGCCGGCCGCGTGGCGTTCCTGACCGCCACCCTGCCAGCGCACAGCGTCACCGGCAGCCGCTATGATTTTCTTGGCAGTGAGGGGGATGTCGCTGACCCCGCGGGATTGCGGCACTGGGATCTGGGCGGACGTTTCGCGCCCGGCGGCGATGCCTGCGCGGCCTATCAGGTCCATCTCGATATCGAACCAGGGGCGACCAGCGAAGTCACCTTCGTGCTCGGGCAGGGCGCGAGCCACGCAAAGACGCTCGAGCTGGTCAAGAAGTGGCGCGTGCCCGCGCAAGCCACCCAGGCCTTTGCCGATGTTGAAGCGCTTTGGGACAAACGCCTCCACGCGGTGCAGGTCAAGACGCCTGATGCGGCGTTCGACCTGATGGCGAACCGCTGGCTGCTCTACCAGACAACCGCTTCGCGGCTGCTGGCGCGCGCCGGGTTCTATCAGGCCGGTGGTGCGTTTGGTTATCGCGACCAGCTTCAGGATGTGCTGGCGGTTCTGGTGAGTGAGCCGGAGCGGGCTCGCGCCCAGATCCTGCATGCGGCTGCGCATCAGTTCGAGGATGGGGATGCCCAGCATTGGTGGCATCCGCCTTTGGGGCGTGGCGTGCGCACGCGCTGCTCGGACGACTTCATCTGGCTCGCCTTTGTCACGGCCCGCTATATCGAGGTGACCGGTGACGATGCGATCCTGAGCGAAGCGGTGCCGTTCCTCAAGGCAGAGCCGCTGAAGCCGGAAGAACAGGACCGCTACGCGCTTTTTGATGCCGGGGTGACGGCCACGCTGCTCGAGCACTGCAAGCGCGCGCTCGACAGGATGAGGAAAACCGGTTCGCATGGATTGCCGCTTATTGGCACCGGTGATTGGAACGACGGCATGGACCGGGTGGGCGACGAGGGGCGCGGCGAAAGCGTGTGGCTGGCATGGTTCCAGATCGCAACGATCAAGCGCTTCGCACCGCTTCTGGAAAAACATGGCGACAAGCGCCACGCAGCGGAGCTGGAAGCCTATGCCGACAGCCTTGCACAAGCAGTTGAGGCCAGTGCCTGGGACGGCAACTGGTATGTCCGGGCCTTTGATGATGACGGCATACCCTGGGGCTCGCACCAGAACGATGAATGCCAGATCGACTCCATCGCGCAATCCTGGTCAGTCATCTCGGGTGCTGCGCCGGACGACCGGGCGAGGACCGCAATGGCCTCGGCCAGCTCACGGCTGGTGCATCAGGACACACGGCTGGTACAACTGCTTGATCCGCCTTTCCATGTCACCCCGCGCGACCCTGGCTATATTCGGGCCTATCCGCCTGGAATCCGCGAAAACGGTGGGCAATATACCCATTCGGCCGCATGGTTCGGGCATGCCCTGGCGGGGCTCGGCGATGGCGATGGAGCCTGGCAGGTGTTTGATATCATCAACCCTGTCCGCCGCACCCAGAGCAACAGCGGCGCACTCCATTATGAGCGCGAGCCCTATGTGCTGCCCGGCGATGTTTACGGCCCGGGACAAAATCTCGGGCTTGGTGGCTGGTCCTGGTACACAGGTGCGGCCGGCTGGACCTGGCAACTCGGCGTCGAAGCCATCCTTGGTTTGCGGGTCATGAATGGGCGCTTGGCGATCGATCCTTGCCTGCCGCGTGGGTGGGGAGGATTTACGGCGACACTCCGCACCGCAAAAGGCAGCATCGAAGTGACGGTGGAAGACCCCGACAGGTTGGGTCACGCAGACCTGGAGCTTTCCGTCGATGGCCGATCACGCAAGACGCTGGCCCCGATCCCGTTCCCGGGCGCTGGCAAAACCCGGATGGTCACGGCAAGGATGCGTCAGAGAAAACTCGGCTGAGCCGGGAAGGATGGCAATAATCGTTGATGATGCAGACGCCCGCGACGATCCCAGTGTGTGGCAGAATGCGCGCTCGATGCATGGAAAACTGCGGCCTGTATCGCCTATAATTCCAGAGCCGCTGGCCTTTCCCGGCCTGGCAAACTTAATCTGACAATGCCGGTTGCAGTGGTTTCCGATAGCACTTGCCCCTATAGCAGGTGCGGCACTTGGTTTGTGAATCTAGGGCAGGGAAAAGGCTCTCTGGTTTTCTCTATCCTGAGGCCTCTACCGCGCCGAATGCCATTCGGCTGAATATGCCGGCCTTATGCTGGGCATAATGCAACCGGGTAGTTCGTCGGCGTTCATTGAAGACTGACGGCGAAACCTGTATGGGTATTTGAAATACGCCTACAGGGAGTCAATCATGTCCAGCAGCTTGACCCAGCCGGAAACCCACAAAGCGCAGTCGACCTGCGGCGTAACAAGGCTGGCGTGGCAAACTCTCGGTGTGGTATCGCTCGGCCTTGGCGTTGTCGGCGTGCTTCTGCCGCTACTGCCTACGACGCCTTTCTTGATCTTTGCCGCCTTCGCCTTCGCCAGAAGTGCGCCGTCGCTGCATTCATGGCTCATGCGCAACCGCACTTTTGGCCCGATCATTGCCGATTGGCAGGCGCATGGTGCCATCGCGCCGCGTTACAAATGCCTCGCCCTGGGCATGATGGCTGGGGCACTTGGTCTCACAGTGGCCATGGGTTATCCCGGCGTCATCTTGGCGGTGCAGACAATCTGCATGGTGACGGCGGCCGCATTCATTCTCAGCCGACCAAGCCGAAAGACTTGAGCCAAACAGCAAGACGCGCCTGTCGCCACCAGCAGTAATTGAATCGCTACCGAATTGAGTAGCGTCGCCTTAACTTGGGTTTAGCATAGGATTCCCGCTATGGGGCTGCTTCATGAAGACCTCGACAGGGCATTGGTGCGGGGTTCAGCACATGTGCGGTATTCGATCTTTGATCGGCCGACTTATTTGACTGCTCCCGCCGAGGCTCGGCAACAAACTGATTTCGGGCGTCCGCAAGCAACATTTGTACTCAATTGAACGATCACGTGGGAAATTTGAACAGGTCGGCGTCGGAATCCTTTTTGCCAGTGATCTGCGCATTGACGATTTCGGCGGCGATCTTAGAGAAAGTGATGCCGTTGCCGCCGAAACCCATGACGGCATAGACGTTTTCCAGACCCGGAACGGCACCGATGAAAGGGAGGCCCGTGGTGGTATTGCCGAAGGGAGCTGCCCAGCGGCTGTGTGGCGGGTAGAGGCTGATGCCGAGCAGTTTTTCGATTTTTTCCACGATGGTGTCGGTGTTGGCGGCAAGTTTTTTCGAATCATCGAAGGCGTCCGAACTTTCCTCGTCTTCTCCCCCAGCGATGATGGAGCCGTCAGCGGCCATTCGCAGATAGAGATAGGGATCGCTCGCCTCCCAGACGAGGTAATCCTTGAGCCATCCGGGCACAGCCGATCGCGGCTTGGCGGCAATCGCCCAAGTCGAGATGATGGAGTGCTGCGGGCTTTCTAGCCGCTTAAGAAACTCGTATCCGGAACAGAAGACAACCTTGCGGGCCACGATCACTTGCCCGTGTGCAGTGGCACACGCGACATGGTCGCCGGCAGGCAGAACGTCGGTGATCTCGATGGGACTCACCACCTTCAGCCCTCGTGCCTGTGCGGTTCTTATCAGGCCAGCAGTCAGTTGCGCCGGGTTTGCCGAGGCGGAATCCCGTGAAACGATCGACGCCGAACGGTCTATCCCGAACTCGGATTGCGTCGCTGCCTGGTCGAGATACTTTGCATTTATGTTTGCCTTCTCTCTGATTTCAGCCTCGGTTTTCAGCGCCTTGGACCCCAGTTCGTTGCCAGAGAGATAGAGTGTGTTCTTGGCCCGCATGGAACACTGGATGTCAAGATTTTGGACGAGTTCGACGAGGGACCGGACAGCATCGCGCGAGCGCTGCCAGGCCCGCATGGCTTTTTCCTCACCGATTTTTCGCGCAAGCAGGTGAAGCGGAATGTCGATCTCGTGCTGGATCATCGCGGTGCTGTCGAGGCTGCTGCCACGCACCGGCTGACGTCTGTCGACCATCATGACGCCGCGGCTTCCGTCGCACAACTGCTCTGCCATCAATGCGCCGCTGATGCCGCTTCCGATGATCAGGATGTCGCAGGTCTGTGCAGGCAGGTTTTGGAAATGCCGCACTGAGATGCGCGGGGTCTTGGCCCAGTAAGAGGTGTTTTCGTGCAGGGTTTTCTTCTCGACCAGAGCCTCTTGGGCGATGCTGTCGGTCTGTCGTTTCGATGTCATCTGCAATCCTCAGTGGCTCAAGCCAGCACAACGGACCCCTGAGCGGAACGTTCCACTCCAAACCGTCGGTTCGGAATTAATCTGTCGTGGGCGGAACGATCCGGGCCTTTGCGCGGTTTAACAGGCACCCGCCGGCAGCGCAGCCGGCATCCTGTTGGTCCGATGAGGGAGATCCGCCTTGTATCCGCTACACCTGACAGTCAATGGCACAGCTCATGATGTCGAGGTCGATCCGCGCCGGACGCTGCTCGACCTGGTCAGAGAAACACTCAACCTCAAAGGCCCCAAGAAGGGTTGCGATCACGGCCAGTGCGGGGCATGCACGATGATCGTCAACGGCCGCCGGATCAATTCCTGCCTGTCGCTGGCGTTGACCCATGAGGGCGACGAAGTCACCTCCGTCGAAGGACTGGCTGACGGGAAAGAACTCCACCCGCTGCAGCAGGCATTCGTTGAGAAAGATGCTTTCCAGTGCGGCTTCTGCACCTCGGGACAGCTTTGCTCCGCTGCGGCGCTGATTGACGAGATCAAGGAAGGATTGCCGAGCGTGGTCACCGGTGATGACCCGGTGGAACTCAGCCCCGAAGAGGTTCGCGAGCGGATGAGCGGCAATCTGTGCCGCTGCGGCGCCTACAACAATATCGTTGAGGCGATCCGAAGCGTTGCAGGAGATCAGCGATGAAACCGTTCGAGTACAGCCGTCTCGATAACAGCCATGATCTTTCCGCTGTCGCCGATGGCAGGTACCTGGGTGGTGGCACCAATCTGATCGACCTGATGAAGCACCAGATCGAGACCCCCGATATGCTTGTCGATGTCAGCCGCGCAGGCATGGACACGATCGAAGAGCGTGACAGTTCGGTCATCATTGGGTCACAGGTCAGCAACACAAATCTTGCCGCCCATCCCCTGATCCGCAAGCACTATAGCGTGCTGTCATCGGCGCTGCTTTCGGGCGCGACGCAGCAGTTGCGCAACAAGGCGACAACGGGGGGCAATTTTCTGCAGCGGACGCGGTGCCAGTATTTCTATGACACCAAGCGCGCCTGCAACAAGCGCGAACCCGGCAGCGGTTGCGACGCGATGAACGGGTTGAACCGGTTTCATGCAATTCTTGGTGAAAGCGAGCATTGCATAGCGGTTCATCCCTCCGACATGGCCGTTGCGATGGCAGCACTTGATGCGGTTGTGCATACGCGAAAAACCGATGGCAGCGAGCGACGCGTCCCGGCTGCCGAGTTGCACCGGCTTCCTGGCGACCGGCCGGATCTCGACCATGTTCTTGAACAGGGCGAACTGATCGTCGCGGTTGAATTGCCTGGGACACCGCCGAAGCTTCAGGCCTACAGAAAGGTCCGTGATCGCTCGTCCTATGCCTTCGCTGTCGTTTCCGCAGCTGTTGCCCTCGACATCGTAGACGGCCTGATGCGCAATGTCCGCATCGGACTTGGTGGTGTGGCCCACAAGCCCTGGCGCGCGGAAAAGGCAGAGGCTTTGCTGGAAGGCAGTGCTCCCGATGGGGCGCTTTTCATGCAGGCCATGGAGCAGGAAATGGCGGATGCTACCGGTCATGGGCACAACGATTTCAAGATAACATTGGCGCCCCGCGTTGTCGTCTCGATGCTGAAGCAACTCACCGGACTGGGAGAAAACTGAGATGGATCACTCACCCACCACCTTGATCGGTGACGCGCTCAACCGTATCGACGGTCCGGCAAAAGTCACCGGCAAGGCCATGTATGCCGGGGATCACCGGATCGAAGGCGGGATTGCCGAGGGCTATATCGTCGAGGCTCCGGCAGGTCCGGGGCGCATTACCAAGCTCGATGTCGCAGCCGCGGAAAACGCCGAAGGTGTGATCGCGGTGCTGACCTACCGCAACGCGCCGGCGCAGAAGCCTTATGGTACGCCCGAAGACGAAGGCCGATTCACCCAGTCTCATGCGGTGCTTGAAAACGATCAGGTGCGCCATTTCGGCGAGCCGGTTGCTCTCGTTGTGGCCGACACACTGGAGCAGGCGCGCCACGCAGCTAGCCTCGTCGAAATCGAGATCGAAGCAAGCGAAGGAGTGTTCAATCCGATCGATCACCGTGATCAGGAGGTGAAGCCCGAGAGCGTCGACGGTCTGGATGAGGTGGACACGCATCATGGGGACTTTGACCCCGAGTTTGCCGGCTCCGAGTTCACTGTCGAGGCGAGCTATTTCACCGGCGCGCAGCATTCGGCGGCCATGGAGCCGCATGTGACGGTGGCGCAATGGGATAGTGAGAAGCTTACCATACACATGGCGATCCAGATCATCGCGTCGGCGGTGTCCGCCTTTGCCAATACGCTGGGTATCGACGAGGAAAATGTCCGCATCATCTCGCCGTTTACCGGCGGCGGTTTCGGATCCAAGCTGGGCGTGCATAACGAAGCCATTCTGGCAGCGCTCGCGGCGAAGCATTGTGGGCGAGCCGTGCGTGTGGCGCAGACGCGGCGCAACGTCTTTTCCAACGGCCCGCACCGTTCGCGCCATCTGCAGGAACTGAAGCTGGGTGCCGGCAAGGACGGCAAGCTCAAGGCCATCCGGCATTACTCGCTGGCCGGCATGGCGTGCAATTATCCGTTTGCCGAAGCACCGGCATCGCCGACACGGGCGAGCTATGCGGCAAACGCGATCCATACCATTCACCGGGTGGTGAAGGCAGATATCCCGAAAGTCGACAGCATGCGCGCGCCAGGCGAGGCGATCGGCACGCTGACCTTCGAAACTGCGATCGATGAGCTTGCTGAAAAGTGCGGGATCGACCCGGTGGAATTCCGGCTGATCAACGAGCCGGAAGCCGATCCGACGGGCCGTGATGCCTTTGCCAGCCGACGCCTGGTTGAGTGCATCAAGAGTGGTGCACAAAAATTCGGTTGGTCGGGCCGCGTCAAACCGGGCGCGCGCCGCGAGGGCCGCAAGCTGATCGGCCACGGTATGGCCGTGGCTATCCGCCCCAACACGCTTAGCCCGGCCAGCGCGGAGGTCATCCTGTCAACGGACGGCAGGCTGACAGCCCGGCTCGACATGACAGACATCGGCACCGGGAGTTACACGATCCTGACCCAGATCGCGGCGGAGACGCTGTCGATTCCAACTGACCGGATCACGATGGAGCTGGGTGACAGCAGCTTTCCGACCACCGCCGGTTCGGGCGGGTCATTCGGGGCTGCAAGCTCCGGCTCGGCTCTGTTCGATGCCTGCACAAATCTCAAAAGTGCGATCAGCGAGCGCCTGGCGAAGGCCGGGGTGTCCGCCAACGCGTTCACGCTGAACCACGACAAGGTTGTCGCCGGTGACAGCGAGTTTGCGCTGGCAGAGCTGCTTGGCGGCGACGGTCTCAAGGCTGAAGGGTCTGTCGATCCCGACAATCACGGAAACGGCAAGGCCGAGTATTCCTACGGCGTGCAATTCGCAGAAGTTGAAGTCGATGCGGATACCGGCGAGCTTCGCGTTCGGCGTCTGGTTGGCGTGTTCGATGCGGGCCGCATCCTCAACAAGAAGACCGCGCGGTCGCAGCTGATGGGCGGCATGATCTTCGGCATCGGCGGTGCACTGCTGGAAGAAAGCATGATGGACGACCGCTACGGCAGCTTCATGAACCGCGATTTTGCCGAGTACCACATTGCCGTCAACCCCGACGTTCCTGATCTCGAAGTGCACATGCTGGACGGATTTTCGCAAGACTCGAACCCGCTTGGGAGCAAGGGGATCGGGGAACTGGGGATCTGCGGTGCAGGCCCGGCGATTGCCAATGCCGTCTATGAAGCGACCGGCGTACGGGTGCGGAAATTTCCGATCCATCTTGAAGATGTTCTGCACCACCTCCCGGCCCTGTAGACCAGCCGCAGCAGGGTCGTCGGGAACCAGTGCGCGAGTTCGGCGTTTGTCTCCAAAGCCAAGGAGAACGCCATGCGAACCCGCACATTCATCGCCGGCCTGATCGCCCTGCCCATCAACGCCGTGCTTTTCGGAGCCGGAGCGGTCACCGTGTTGTCCATCCCCGCGCTCGCCGAGCACGCCAAGTACTTCTTGCCGGTGGTCATCGTCGCCGGATTTGTTGCTGCAGCGCCGCTTGCATGGATAATGGCACTCCGGCTGCACGCCAGCCGTCTGTATTCTGACGCTCACCACAACGCCTGAGCCGTCGCTGCGGGCGAATCCCCGCCTGCGTGGTTCCCGCCCCTGCAAGCGAAGTCTGGAGTAAATCATGGCTGCACGACCGATCTGGAAAGGACAACTCCGGCTGTCCCTGGTCTCGATCCCGGTGGAAATGTATTCGGCAACGAAGACCGGCGCACGCGTCAGTTTCCGGCAGATCCACGAGCCTTCGGGCAAACCGGTCCGCTACCAGAAAACGGTGCCGGGCGTCGGTCCGGTCGATGCCGGCGACATCATGAAGGGATACGAGTACGAGAAGGATCAGTACCTGCTGATCGATCCAGAGGACATTGACGAGATCAAGCTCGAGACCAAGAAGACGCTTGAGCTGATCCAGTTCGTCGACGCCTGTGAAATTTCTCCGCTGTATTTCGACAAGCCCTATTACCTGGTGCCGACCGACGATCTGGCAGAAGATGCTTACCGCGTGGTGCGCGACGCACTGCGCTCGACCAAGATGGTGGGGCTCGGACAGGTGACGATGCGTGGCAAGGAATATCTTGCTGCAGTCAAACCCTGCGGCGACGGGCTGTTGCTCGAAACCCTGCACTACGCGGAAGAAATCCGCGATGCCGATCCACTGTTTTCCGAAATCGAAGATGACACCGCCGACGAGGAACTCCTTGAGGTCGCGAAATCGCTGATCGCGCGCAAGACCGGCGCGTTCAAGGCCGATGCGTTCAAGGACAATTATTCGATCGCGCTCAGGGACCTGATTGATCGCAAGACCAAGAGCAAGTCGACCAAGCGGGTGCAGACCGATGAGAGCGATGGCGACAGCGGCAGCGGCGACAATGTGATCGACCTGATGGCTGCGCTGAAGCAGAGCCTGGCAAAGGCGGAGGGCAAGTCCTCCTCCGGCAAGTCGCGGAAATCCACCGCCAAAAGCTCCAAGACGGCGGCGAAGAAGAAGTCTGCCTGATGCCGGCGCCAGCTGACAGGCTTGCCGATTATGTTGCCAAGCGCGATTTCTCCAAGACTTCGGAACCGAGCGGGGAGGCCCGGGGGGCAGCCTCCGACAGACCCGCCTTCGTTGTTCAAAAGCATGATGCGCGTCGGCTGCACTATGATGTCCGGCTGGAGTGGGAAGGGGTTCTGCTCAGTTGGGCGGTCACCAAGGGGCCGAGCGCGGTCACATCCGTCAAACGGCTGGCTGTGCGCACGGAGGACCACCCGCTGGATTATGGCAGCTTTGAAGGCACCATTCCCGCCAAGCAATATGGTGCCGGGACTGTGATGCTGTGGGATGAAGGCTGGTGGGAGCCGCAGGAGGATTTCGCCAAGGGGCTGAAATCCGGGAAGCTAAAGTTCATCCTCCACGGGCAGAGAATGAAGGGGCGCTGGACACTGGTGCGGATGCGCACGAACGAGAAGCGCGAGAACTGGCTGCTGATCAAGGAACATGACAGCTTCGAGGAAAAGGAAGAAGACGGGATGATCGACCGTCATGTCACCAGCGTTGCCAGCGCGCGGAGTATGGAAGATATCGCGGCAGGCAAACCGGCCCGCAAGCGGCGGGCAAAGGCTGCACGGGAAAAACGCGGCAAGACCACATTCACCCTGCCCACGCCAAAATTCCGCAAGCCGCAACTGGCCAAGCTATCAGACAGAGTACCTGACGGTGATGGCTGGCTGCATGAGACGAAGTTCGATGGCTACCGCTGTCTTGCCGCCTTGGGCAAGGGCGGCGTGAGACTCTACACCCGCTCCGGCCTCGACTGGACCGATCGTTACACCGGGCTTCCGGAAGCCTTCGCCGCGCTCGATTGCCGGAATGCGCTGATTGATGGCGAGGTGGTGTCGGCAAGCAAGGCAAGTGGCTCGCCTTTCTCGGCGCTGCAGGCCGATCTTGAAAAGGGGCGGCCGGTCATCTTCATGGCCTTCGATCTGCTTGAACTCAATGGCGAGAAACTCGACAAGCGGCCCTTGACGGAACGCAAGGAAGCTTTGGCATTGCTGCTTGCCGGGCAGGCGAAGGACACGCCCATCCGCTATTCTGAGCATGTGGCCGGGCAGGGGCCTGAGGTCTTCAAGGCCGTTGAGAAGGCTGGCGGTGAAGGGATCATCAGCAAGGCCTGCGACAGCACCTATGCAGGCAGCCGCAGCGGCAGCTGGCTGAAGATCAAGACCAAGCTGAGACAGGAATTCATCGTGGGCGGCTTTTCGCCGTCGTCGGCTAAACACCGACCCTTCGCCTCGCTGCTGGTTGGTTCGCGTGAAAATGGCGAGTTCGTCTATCGCGGGCGTGTCGGCGGTGGCTTCAGCGAAGCCGATCTCGACAAATTGTCTTCGCTAATGCGGAAGCGTGAGCGCGAAACCAGCCCCTTTGCCGAAGTTCCGGGCGATGTTGCCCGCTCTGCCTGCTGGGTCAGGCCCGATCTTGTTGTCGAGGTGGAGTATGCGGAGCTGACGGATCAGGGCAGTATCCGCCACGGTGTGTTTCAGGGTGCGCGCGAGGACAAGGAGGCAGCGGTGGTCAAACTCGAGAAAGCGGACAAATCGACCAGTGAAACGAAGACGGTGCTGGGTGTGCGGATCAGCAGCCCCGACCGGGTGGTGTTTCCCGACGCAGGCTGCACCAAGGGCGACGTCGCCGAGTATTACGCGAAGGCTTCCGAAAGGATGCTGGAATTGGCGGGAAACCGCCCGGTGTCGCTGCTCAGGTGCCCGGACGGCAGGGACGGCGACTGTTTCTTCCAGAAACATGCGGGCAAGGGATTTCCCGACGGTATCGGGACTGTCGACATCGAGGAGAGCTCCGGCAAGACCGAGCCGTATATGGTGATCAGCGAGGCGGCCGGCTTTGCCGCTGCGGCGCAGATGGGAACGATCGAGTTTCACATCTGGGGCTCGCGCACCGACATTCTGGAAAAGCCTGACCGGCTGGTGTTCGATCTTGATCCGGACGAGGGTCTTTCATTCTCCGATGTCAAGGCAGCAGCCAAGGCCGTTCGCGAGCTGCTCATCGATATCGGGCTCGACAGCCTGCCGATGGTGACGGGCGGCAAGGGCGTGCATGTGGTGGTGCCGCTCAGACGGACAGCCGAATGGGACACGATCACGTTCTTTCCGCGCACCGTCGCCAGCTTCATGGCGCAGCGCGATCCGGACCGCTATGTCGCCACCATGTCAAAGGCAAAGCGCAAAGGGAAAATCTTCATCGACTGGTTGCGCAACGACAGGGGGTCAACCGCGGTGGCGCCCTATTCCATCCGGGCACGCAAGGGCGCCCCGGTTGCCGTTCCTGTTACGTGGCAGGAACTGTCGCGCCTGAAAGCGGCCAATTCGTTCGATATAGGAAAAGCGCTGAAGCGGCTGGACAAGCCTTGTCCGCTTCAATCGATGGACGCAAAGCAGTCGATATCGCAAGCTGTTGTGAATGCGTTGGAGAATTTGATCGCCGGGTAACCTAGCGCTCGTCGGCGCTCATGGCTGCTGGTTTCTGCAACACGCCAGCATGTACATGCAGTGTGATGGCGAGAGGCTGGCTGACCAGGTTGAAAAGAAGATCTGCAAGCTTGTCATAGTCAACCGGCCTGGCAAGACAGGTTTGCGCACCGGTAATCCGGACGGAGCTGAACGATGAACCGCCGCCGAGCGTGACGAGAGGTATCGCCCAACGAAGCAGATTGCGCGCGAGCCGCAACGACATTTCGTCTGACTGATGCAGATCGAAGATTGCAGCATCAATGCCGGAGTGCACGCAATTCCTGTGTTCGCCCGGCTTGATCGGCTCAACGGCAAAGCCGCGATCCTCGAGCTCGGACAGCAAGTTCACCGTCAGCATGGGCTCGTCGGTGACCACCAGAATTTTTGGACTCGTATGCATATGAACTCCTTCATGGCCTGCAATGGGTGTCGCGGCGGCACCTCAATTGCTGGATGAGCGGTGCAGTCTGAGTGCATGGTTATATAAAAACACAACCAGAGAAAGCCCACGCTTGTGCAGTGGGAGCACAGTGCATTTGTAGCTCCTATTTAGCCACTTGAAAAAAGTGAGGTACTTACTAACATATAGCCTTAGATTGGACAGCCGGGACTTTTGAAATGTACCGTGAAAGAAACGAACGCTTGCAGATCATGGTGTCGCCGGAGGAACTCAGCGCCATCGACGACTGGCGCTTCAGGCAGCGCATGCCCAGCCGCGCCTCCGCCGTTCGCGAATTGTTGCGCCGCGGTCTTCAGGCCGAAGGCGTGAATATCGCTGAGGCACATGAAAAATCCAGTGATTTCGGCGTCATCGAAAAGCGCTACGACGCGGAGTGATGCAGGATTAGCAGGGCAGCAGCCTAGCCGGAATCTGTTGCTCGCCGGCGTGACGTCTGGAACACTCGCGCCTTTAACAGGCCTTCCCGCAATTTCGCTCATTTAAGATTTCTGAAACCAAGCTCTCAGCCCAACGTTGTTTGCTCGGGATGTTTGGCATGAGTGTACTGAACCGCGCCGGGTTTGCCGGAGGCTCCAACTCCCGAGTAGGATGGAGCATCA
>TARA_R110002051_G_scaffold143507_6_pt1 | contig 68760 bp, 48 predicted proteins | sample TARA_R110002051 | Tara Oceans TARA_R110002051 (sample SAMEA4397023) | marine metagenome | biome: Polar Biome; feature: [MES] marine water layer (ENVO:01000295) within the mesopelagic zone...; material: water (ENVO:00002006), including particulate matter (ENVO:01000060) such...
TTTATATCCTAGCCTGGTACGTAAACAAGTTATGATACCTACCTTCAGTCACAATTAATTCATCATGAGTACCTTGCTCCGCAATGCGTCCGTTTTCGATAACTAATATTTGATTCGCTTTTCGAATAGTGCTTAAACGGTGGGCAATTACAAAGGTGGTTCTTCCTTTCGTAAGTTCAGCCAAACTCTTTTGAATTAATGCTTCACTCTCTGTATCAAGATTAGAGGTTGCTTCATCCAATATTAAAATTCTAGGATTTGCTAAAACTGCTCTTGCTATTGCGATACGTTGTCGTTGCCCGCCAGATAATTTTACTCCGCGTTCCCCAATTAAAGTTTCTAAACCATCTTCAAAACGGTCTGTAAATTCATTTACATAGGCAGCATTTACAGCAGCGGTTAATTCTTCCTCTGTAGCATTAGGCCTTGGAAAAAGAATATTCTGCCTTATGGTACCTTCAAAAAGAAACTCATCTTGTAAAACAACACCAAGATGTTTTCTAAAGCTACTCAAATTCACTTTAGCAATATCTTCTCCGTCAACGGTAATCTTACCCGACTGCGGATTCAAAAATGTTGCTGCCAAACCGGCAATAGTACTCTTGCCAGAACCAGAACTACCTACTAAGGCAATAACCTCACCGGATTTTGCTTCAAAACTAATATTGTGTAGTACTTCTTTATCTTCTTCATAGGCAAATGATACATCGTTAAAAATGATATTTCCTTCAAAATTTTTGAGTACTTCAGTACGGTTTTCTTCGTCAGATTCAGGTACCATATTCATCAATTCTTCGGTACGGTCTAGTCCGGCCAGGGCTTCAGTCAATTGGCTTCCTATATTGCTCATTTGAACAATGGGGGCAACCATTAAACCTAATAAAAATGTAAATGTCAAGAAATCACCAATGGTTAATTCGCCCATCATTATTTTGTATCCACCAATCCCCATTATACCTGTAGATGCCAATCCTAATAAAAAAGTTGAAGAACTAGTCATAAAAGCAGTTGCAGTAAGGCTTTTCTTTACATTTTGAAACAAACGGTCAACACCTTCCTCGAAAATTTTGTTTTCTTGTTCCTCGGCATTAAATCCTTTTATTACACGAACACCGCCTAAGGTTTCCGTTAATCTACCTGTAACTTCGGCATTTATTTTACCTCTATTTCTAAAAATAGGTCTAATAACTTTAAAGGCTTTTAATGCAATTAAAGCAAAAATAGCTAAGGGAATTAAAGTAAAAATTGTCATGGTCCAGCTAATGCGGAGTAATAAAATTAAAGAGACAACAGCAGTAATAGTACCACCAACCAACTGAACCAAGCCTGTACCAATTAAGTTTCGAACACCTTCAACATCACTCATAATACGTGAAACTAATGCTCCAGATTTAGTATTGTCAAAAAACCGAATAGGTAGTGAAAGAACTTTCTTTTGTACTTGAGCTCTAAGTTCTGAGATTAAATACTGCGCCTGAACACTTAAAATTTTTGTCAGTAAAAAAGAGGTTACCGCTTGTACTAATATTGCCGAACCAACAGCAAGTACAAGAATTTTTAAAAGTTCAACGTTTTTGTTCGGTATTATATCATCCATTAAATATTTAAGGGATAATGGTGCTACAAAACTTGCCGCTTTACTGATGACAATTAAAAGTAAACCAATAAATACAAGCTTTCGCCTTGGCCAAATAATTGTTTTAAATGCGGAAAGTACTGTTACTTTTTTTTCTGCCATAGGTATTTTTTGTTTGTTTCTGACGATGATTTTAATGTATGCTGTCTGGTCGAGCGCAGTCGAGACCTATTATTTTTCTGGTTTGAAATCTGAATATGATGAATTTCTGCATTCAGCTAAAATTTGAATCAAATCAAAATTACCATTAGCTAAAGCATATTTCTTTTTTGCACTCCATTTTTTAATTTTCTTTTCAAAATATATTGCCTGTTTAACATCATTAAATTCTTGGTAAAAAATTAGTTCAACGGGTCTACGCTTAAATGTGAAACTACTTTTATTCAAACCTTTTTGGTGTTCTTCTAATCGTCTTGAAATATCATTTGTTATACCTGTATAGGTTAACCCATCAGAACATTTCAAGATATATACATAATAAAATTTCATCAATATCACAAAACGAGGTCTCGACTGCGCTCGACCAGACAATAATCCGCAAGGTACTTCAATTCTAAAGTTTTACCGAATCTAGAATAGGTTTTGATAATCGCTAGTTGAATCAATAAAGGTTTTTATATTTGAGTATTAAGATTACCGACCAATGCTCAAAAAGACTATTTTATTTTTTCTGTTAGTTACGTTTTACGCGAATGCGCAAGAGCAATACTATGAGTTAAGAGACTTTGTAACTGATAGCGCAGGTATTTTTACTTCAAGTCAGGTATTAGAATTAAATCAACGATTAGTTGAATTAGAAGAGAAAACTACAAATCAGTTGGTGGTAGTTACGATTGAAGAATTAGGGTATGATACCATTGAAACCTATGCCAATGGTCTGTTCAACCAAAACGGAATCGGTCAAGAAGGTAAAGATAATGGGCTATTAATTTTATTTTCAGAATTAGATAGAGAAGTAAGAATAGAGGTAGGTTCTGGTTTAGAACCCTACATTACTGATGCCGTTGCATCAAGAATTATTCGAAATACGATGATTCCTAGTTTTAAAGAGGAGGCGTATTTTACGGGTATTAACGAGGCTAGTAATCAGCTCATAGAATTTCTAAATAACCCAGAGGCATTAGATGAGTTTAAAAAGGAGATTGAAGACGAAGAAAGTAATGGCCAGCTTATAGGGTATGTATTTCTTGGTTTTTTTCTTTTGATATTTGTCGGTGTAGGCGGTTTTTTCTTTTATAGAAGTTATAAGAATATCATTGAAGTCTTTCGTGGAATGCTCATGGGTAAGCTAGGGGTATTACCAGGATTTTTTATGCTGATTGCAGGTTCATTATCATCTGTATTCGGTTTGGTTTTTATGCTAGCTCCAGCAACTGTTGCTTATAGTATACTTACGTCTAGTCAATCTATAATGGGAGATATTGTAGACAATCCGAAATTGATGTTATGGGTGTTACTTCCATTTTTTGGTATTGCCATAATCATTGCTTTTATAAAACTAAAACTATCAGGTAAAGACGAGTTGAATATATCTTGGGTCAAAAATGACAAGTCCTACTATAGAAAAACATTCTCTTCATCAGGCACGCACTCTTTTGGTTCGGGCAGTAGCTCATCAAGTGGTGGTAGTTCTTTTTCTGGCGGTGGTGGAAGTTCTGGCGGTGGGGGATCAAGCGGAAGTTGGTAAAAATCAATTACATTTATAGTTCTTCGACAAATCATTAAAATAGGTTTTATGTATAGAGTAATTTATTTGTTAGTATTTGTATTGGTTTTGTCATGTAAAGCTGAAAAACCAAACAATCCCGACGTAGAAAAATGGGAAGCACAAGCGGCAAATATTGAAATAATAAGAGATGATTTTGGCGTACCCCATATTTATGGTAAGACTGATGCTGATGCTGTTTTTGGATTATTGTATGCCCAATGTGAGGATGATTTTAACCGAGTGGAACAAAACTATATTTGGGCAACGGGTAGGTTGGCAGAAGTAGATGGCGAGGAAGCGTTGTTCAGCGATTTACGTGCAAAACTGTTCATGACAGAAGAGGAGGCAATCGCTAATTATGAAAATAGTCCGGCTTGGTTAAAAGAATTATGCGATGCTTTTGCTGATGGTATAAACTATTACCTCTACACCCACCCAGAAGTAAAACCAAGATTGTTGACACATTTTGAACCTTGGATGCCTATGTATTTCAGCGAAGGATCTATTGGTGGAGATATTGAGCGTATTTCAACTAAAAAGATTGCTGCATTTTATGAAAGTGATATGGCGTTACCAGAATTAGAGGTACAACAATTGAAAAAGGAAAAAGAAGAGGAAGAGCCACAAGGGTCTAACGGAATTGCTATTTCTGGAAAATTGACACAGTCGGGTAATCCGCTGTTATTGATCAATCCGCATACCTCATTTTATTTTAGGGGAGAAGTTCATGTGGTTTCTGAAGAGGGCTTAAATGCCTATGGTGCGGTGACATGGGGTCAGTTTTTTGTCTACCAAGGATTCAATGAAAAAACCGGATGGATGCATACATCTACCTATACCGATGTTATGGATGAATTTAAAGAGACTATTGTTAAGAATGATGACAATTTATTCTATGAATACGGAGAGGAATTAAGGCCTGTACAATCTTCAGAAATCGTTTTGAAATATCTTGATGGTAATGAGTTAAAAGAAAAGAAGTACCCTGCATATAGAACCCACCACGGACCAATAACTCACGTTGCCGATGGGCAATGGACAGCATCTGCAATGATGTGGGAACCAGTGAAGGCATTAGAGCAGTCATTCATCCGTACAAAGCAAAACGGTTATAAAGGTTTTCGTGATATGATGGATATCCGCACCAACTCAAGCAACAATACCGTGTATGCCGATGCGGAAGGTAATATTGCTTATTTTCATGGTAATTACGTTCCTAAAAGAGATGTTCAATTCAATTATGAAGAACCAGTTGACGGTAGTAACCCTAAAACAGATTGGCAAGGACTACATACGGTCAATGAAAATATTCTAGTACTGAATCCAGAAAATGGATGGCTTCAAAATTGTAATTCCACACCGTATACATCGGCTTTAGAATTCAGTCCTAATAAAGAAGACTATCCCTATTACATGTCAAAAGATGAAGAGAATTTTAGAGGAGTTCACGCTATAGAACTATTAACCGATAGAAAAGGATATACTATTGACAGTTTAATTCAACTAGCTCACGACCCCTATTTACCGGCGTTTAAAGTGCTCATTCCTGGATTGGTAAAGGCTTATTATACTAATGACGATAAGAATCCAAAATTAAGGGAACCAATAAAGATTCTGGAAGATTGGGATTACACTTCAGGAGAAGATCAAATAGCTATGACATTAGCGCATTTTTATGGAACCGCAATGGGCAAGCAAGCAAAGCACCCAAATGGAATGAGTGATATGGAACGAATGACCTATTTTGGCTCACATACAGACGAAGCTTTAAAGGTTTTTGAAGAAGTTATAGATGAACTTTCATCTGACTTTGGTACATGGAAAATGCCATGGGGAGAGGTCAATAGATATCAACGAACAACAGGGGATATTGTTCAGCATTTTAATGATGATAAACCAAGTATTCCTATTGGGTTTGCTTCAGGTAGGTGGGGAGCTTTAGCGGCTTATGGAGCTCGTTATACAGCAGATGGAGCTAAAAAAATATATGGTACAAGGGGCAATAGCTTTGTTGCTGTTGTTGAATTTGGGGATAAAGTAAAAGCAAAAAGCATATTGGCAGGCGGCCAAAGTGGCGACCCTTCTTCACAGCATTTCAATGATCAAATAGAAAGATATAAGAATGTAGACTGGAAAGAGGTTCCTTTTTACCGCGAAGATGTTTTGAAAAGCGCAGAAGAAACATATGCTCCAGGAAAAAGATAAATTGATAAAGAAGTTAGATTATGGGATTATTGAATAAAATATTAGGTAATGCAAGTGAAGTTTCGGCGGAACAATTATTGAAAAAATATGGCCGATTATTGATAGATGGCGAGCAGATTGAGTTAGGTTTTTCTTTATTACGTGATGTTTTTATGTTTACCAATAAACGTTTAATTCTTATTGATATACAGGGGATAACAGGTAGTAAAGTTGAATACAAATCTTTGCCTTACAAGAATATCTCTAGATTTTCATTGGAAACTTCTGGAACTTTTGATTTGGATGCCGAATTAAAAATCTGGATATCTAGTGAAAATGTACCTAGCGTAAGTAAAAAATTTAATAAGAGTATTGATGTTTATGAAGTGCAGCGCTATTTGGCGAGTAAAGTAATGTAGTATTACTACATTGATTCTTTAGTAACAATCAAAGTTGCTTTAGAACCTGCCGAAAGCAGCCATTTATTTGAATATATTAATTCTCCTTTATCATTGTAGACATCAACTTGCGCAGTATTAGGAGCCGATGACCCATGATTTAGCGCTTCAAAGTCCAATCGATTGAATCCGTCTTGTAAATCAACGTTAATACCTTTAAAGGCTCCTGTTAATAGTAGGTTTTGTTCAACGACCATATCGTTCATGTATATTTTTACACGATCACCATCTACATATTCATGATCTCTACAAACAATGCCTATAAATTTTCCATTACTTTTTACATCACCTAAATATTGGTCTGCAAAAAACTGACCGGAACCACCCAAACGCTCACCAGGGCCAATTCGGGGGTCAATTTTCATTCCGGTACCTGCTTGTACCAGCTCTTCATCCCGTAACATTTTAACAGGATTAGAATCTTTCATGTTTACACTTGGCTGTTCTTTAATTAAAGAAGGCATTTTCAAAACTGGCCCTGCACTAGGTGTACCATTAGGTTCTATAGGATTTACATTCTCAATTTTAAGTGGTTTAGAGGTAGGTAAATCTGTTTGTGCTGAAACCTGGACCACAGTAAAGGAGAACAATACAATAAAAAGAAAAAAAAGTTTTCTCATCGAATCTTAAATATGATGAAATAAAGATAACAAATACCCTGCCATGCCTACTTAAGGCTTCGTTAAAATGTAGCAATGCTTTGTTTATTAGATTATATAAATCTTATTTTGGTAAATTTCTAACTAAAAAAGCTACGAAGTTACCATTCATAATTTTCTCAATATCTGATTGCTTATAACCTCTATCTTTTAATAATCCAGTAATTTTCTGTAAATCGGCAATGGTATCGACATCTGCTGGACCCTGTTCTGTTCCGAATCCACCATCTAAGTCAGAGCCGATACCAACATGATCGGTATTACCTGCTAGTTGACATATATGGTCTATATTATCTATTATTTGCAGTAGACTTACATTTGCTGATTGTGGTGTAGAAACACCTCTTTCCCAGGTTGGGGTCATCATCCAGGCATCTAGGACAACACCTATAACCCCTTTTCTGTTTATAATTTCTTTCAGCTGCTCATCAGTAAATTGTCTGTGGTGGTCTACTAATGCCCTACAGTTGTTGTGGCTAGCCCAAAGGGGACCATCATAATTTACCATAGTTTCCCAAAAGCTTAGGTCGCATAAATGGGTGACATCAAGGATCATTCCCAGTCGTTGAATTTCTTTTAGAAGTTCTCTTCCTTTAGTTCCAATACCACCGACTGAATTTGTGCCATGAGCGTAAGTTCCAGGACCATAATGTGCAGGACCAATGGCTCTTAAGCCATGGTCGTAAGCTTTTTGTAAGTATGATATATTAACAATAGAATCTGCACCTTCAAGGCTTAGTAGATAACCAATAGGCTTTTTTTCTTCGTCCGTTTTCCAAAGTGCTAAATGTGCATTAAGCTGGGTCTTGTTGATAATCTGAACCATTTCCCCGGCGGCTTCCATGCTTTTATACCATGCAAGTTGCCCTTGCGTGTGTGCCCATGCCTGTTTAGGGGATTTCCAACCTGGAAGAGGGTTGTCCTTATGAACATATCTAGCAATTTGTGTAGCCATGCAGAGTCCAATATTTCCTTTTCGCATAGCTTCTAAAGAAACGGTATTGTTGCCACGACCAGGTTTGTCGTTTAAGCCCTGTTCACTTTTTCTGATTTCTTCAATAGACCAAGTAAGGTCACGATTCCAGTCCATCGCATTCATGGACAAGTCTAAATGGGCATCAAATATAAACATGCTTAAATAGTAGATTTTTGCGTTCTTGCGGTTACCGTCCAATGTTCAATTACCTGATTATCTTTTACAACAGTCAAGGTATCATATTTTGCTACGGTTGGGCAAATATGTTTGGGTAAGGCGTAGTGGATATCACCAACTTCTGGTATGGTAAGGTCATCATATTCTACCACCAAATGTTCTTCGGATTGGCTTATTTGTTTGCTATGTTTTAAGTCTAAAAATTCAATTCTTGGAAAAGGCATTTCTGGGGCAATTGATTTATGACCAAGATCAAAGCACAGAATGCCTGTGGTGGGTTTGCTTAATATTCGCGTGAATAGTACAGCGGCAGGTAAAAATTTCATTTCTGAAAATTGGCTTCCGTACCCAGAGTCCCAAAGTAATGTAGTGCCAGGGCTGGCGTCAACATCTGTACGTTTGCAATGAAAAGGAAAAGTCGGTGAGCCGCCAGCTACTATTTTTGGGCTGGAAATTTTAAGGTTTTCAATACTTTTCTTTAAGGATTGTACTGGCTCAAAAGCAGTATTACAGTCAGCTTCTCTAAGGGCGGCATCTGTATTGCGCAAATGACCATCGTAAACATGAAGACCTTCGGCAATTATATGCGGATTTTCATGTAGTTGGGTATACAATTCTAATGCCCCATGGTCTGGAACAATACCTGTACGGTTCATACCATTATTGATATCTACCCAAAGCGGAATTTTAATATTGTTGGATGCAGCTAATTCACTTAAAATAGAAAGTGTTTTAGAATTATCTACAATGGTAGCAAACTTGGTATTAGGGTATTTTTTAATTAACTCAATAAAGCGCTTTGCATTAGCCCCAACGGGTTGCATGGCCAACAAAACATCTGCTGTTTTACAATCGCCAAGTAATTCAGCTTCTGCGATCGTGGCACATTTAAATTTATGTATCCCCTTCGCCATTTGCATTTTAATGATGTTGGCATTTTTATATGTTTTTATATGCGGACGTAGGCGATTTACATCGCCAATCATAGAAATCATCAAGTCGATGTTATGTTGAATCCTATCAGGATACACAAATAACGATGGAGAAATTACTTCCTCCGGATGATGTATAGAATACCAGTTTTCGTTTGCCATAGTTTTTAGTGATGTAGTTCAAAATGAGCTTCAATTTCAACAGGAATTCCACCAGGCAAAATCATGCCAACGGCACTACGAACACCCACCCCATTATCAGGGCCAAAAATGTCTGCCATAAGCTCGCTAAAACCATTAATGACCAAAGGCTGTTGTCCAAAATCTGGCGTTGAATTTACCATCCCTAATGTTTTTACAATTCTTTTGATTTTGTCAATATCGCCAAAATGTGTTTTTATGGTTGAAAGCATGGTCAAAGCAACCTGTCTTGCAGCAACTTTAGCCTCTTCCATTGTCATATCATGACCAGCTCTGCCAATAATTAATGAACCATCATTTTGCATAGGTCCCTGCCCAGAAATATATAAAAAGTGGTCAACGACTAGTACAGGTTTATATAACCCGGCAGGTGTTGGAGCAGGAGGTAATACCAAACCTAATTCTTTAATTCTTTCAGAAGGTTTTTTTTGCATATTTTTTAATTTTTAGATAAAGGCATTAATAGTCAATACTCCAATTAAGCCCATAATGCCAACAGTAGTTTCCATTACTGTCCAACTTTTCAAAGTATCGTTTACCGATAGATTAAAGTACTCTTTAAATAACCAAAAACCACTATCGTTTACATGAGATAACATTAAACTACCAGACCCAATGGCCAACACCATTAATTCTGGACTAACACCAGTTCCTTGAACAAGAGGTAACACAATGCCGGCAGCCGTAAGGCCGGCAACAGTAGCCGAGCCTACACAAACACGAATTACGGTAGCAATAATCCAAGCCAAGATTAATGGCGAAATAGAGGATTGTTCTAAAATTCCGCCAATATATTCACTAACACCACTATCGATTAATACTTGTTTTAATGCACCAGATCCAGCAATGATCAAAAGTACCATGGTAATACCTGTAATAGCACTACCAACGGAGTCCATAACTTCTTTCATGCTTTTACCACGGCCCAAACCTAAGGTGTAAATAGCAACCAATACTGCAATTAGCATTGCTATGGCAGGGTTACCCATAAAAACCAGGATTTTGGTTAGAAAAAAATCTGCAGGTAATAGAAGTTGAGCTAGGGCAGCAACTGCAATAAGAATAACCGGCAATAATGCACTTATAATACTATTTGCCATACTTGGCATTTCTTCCTCCTTTAGTATTACAGGGTTTAAAAACTCTTTTAGTGGAGTTGCGTTAATGTTCTTTAAAGTTCTTGAAAAGATAGGACCGGCTACAATAATTGCGGGAATAGCAACAATAATTCCGTAAAACAATGTTTTACCAATATCGGCATTGAACATTGTAGCCAATGCAGTAGGTGCAGGGTGAGGAGGTAAATACCCATGTGTTACTGATAATGACGCCAACATTGGTAAGCCTACATATAAAAGAGGTAAGCCTGTTGCCGCAGCTATGGTGAATACTAGCGGAACAAGAATTACAAATCCTACGGAATAAAACATGGGTATACCTACTATGAACCCAGTTAATACAACCGCCCATTGAATATTCTTTTTGCCAAATTTAGCGACCAATTTAGTGGTAATGCGTTGAGCGGCACCGCTATCCGCTACTAACTTACCTAACATAGCGCCAAGGCCTAAAATGATAACAAGGAAACCTAAAATATTTCCTATTCCTTTTTGGATGGAGTCCACGACACTAACCGGTTCCATACCTTCGGCAATACCAACGAATAAAGATACTATGATGAAAGTTATAAAGGCATTTAGTTTGAATTTGGCAATGAGAATGAATAGGAGAAGTATTCCTAAAATAACAATGAATAATGGCATATTTAAGTTGAGTTGATTGGTTGAATATCTAAATATACCATAAAAAAAAAGCGCATCATATTTTATATAAACACGAAGCGACTTTTCTGTTGCAATTTTATTAATTATTATGAATGATTTATTTTTTTCCTATATAATCTTTCAGTTTTTGCGGACCTTCTAGTAGAATCCTTACAACTCTAAGTGTGCCGTCATCTGTGGTGTTTATTTGCCATTTAATTAACGAAATACTACCATTTTCTATTTCAATACCTGTGATACTTCTTGGGTGCACGCAGCTACCATCATTAAAAAGGGGAATGTCTCCTGGTTCGGGAAAACGAGGTCTGTGGGTATGCCCAACAATGGTAACTTTTAAGTTGTTTTTTAAAATCCATTTTTTTATTCGGCGTTCTACTTTTATAAGTTCTGTATAGTTTTTAGCGGGTGAAGTTGGGTCGGCAATTCCCCAAACTTGTAAAGGTTTCCAAAGTACTCTCACTAAAAATCTTCCCCAGCGCCAAAAAGTATAATTCCACCAATCTGCTTGGTGGCCGTGTGTAAGAAAAACTTCTTGTTGGGTTTCTTTATGTTTTAAAATGAGAGCTTCATGATATTTAATACCCTCGAAAAGAGATTTATCCTTATCGTCTATAGGTTCAAAATAGCTAGAAAGATGTTTTTTCACATAAGCTTCGTCTTTATAGACCATGTCATGATTACCCCATATCATGTGTAGCCTATGCTGAAGATGAAATTGCTTTAAAAGTTTAAAAACATTTTTATGGGCTTCAAAAATAGATTCAAAGTGAATATTCTCCCAAAGTTCATCACCATCACCAAGTTCGCAATATTGAAATCCCTCAGAATAATAGAATTTTAAAGCATGAAAATAGATATTTCTATTATTGGCAAATTCATCGGAAAAGCTGTTATCTCCTCTATGGCAATCACTAAAAAGAATGAATTTTGATGCATCATCAAACGGAATAACTTTAGCGTTTTTATAAGCTCTTGTAAGTCTACTATCAGATGACATGCTCTAATTTTCGTTAAATATCCGAAAATCCAGTTAACCACCGTAATTTGGCATCTAAAAAAAAGTAGTAACTTTTGTAACTTTGTTGCAATAAAGCAGACTAACCAAGACATGGGAAAGCACGAAACAATAAAAATGCCGGTTAAGCACCTTATTAGTTTTGAAAAACTTCTAGAAAAGTATGATGAACATTTAAAGGGGAATGATACTTTCTTAGCGGCAACTGCTGAGCGTATTTTAGCTGTTGAAAAAGGATTCCCTGAATTGCGTATTGGTTTTTCTGATTTTAGTTTATTAGAGAAAAACAAAGATTTAATAGAACGTTTATTACAAGATACGTTTACCGAGGCTTTGAGTGGAAATGAGATTAAGATAGCCACGCTACCTTATCAAGATTTAATTATAAAATCCTCTAAGCGCTTTGAAAAAATAATTAAAGAAGCTGGCGAGGATTATGTACCAGAATTACGAAATGTAGGTGATGATATGGATTATATCATGAGCTGCGTTGTTGTTTTAAATTATTATTACGGTTATCAATTAGATTTTAGTCGCCCTTATTTTTATGATATACCAGATGCTGATGGAGTAATGCGTCATTATCGCATTTTGTATAATGCCGATTTTATTGATATTATACCTACAGAGAAGGCAAAAGAGGTTACACAAGAAGATTTAGATGAGTTATTAGCGAACCCTACCGATATTAAGCTTTGGATGGATAAAATTCCGCCAGAGAGTTTTATTTCTAAAGGATTTGTTATTGCCAATTTGTTTGATGTTACTATGGAACAGGCAATTTCGAACATAAAATCAAAATTGATTTCGAAGACTACCATACAACCATCTAATTTCATGCATGAATTGCAAGAAACTTTTAAGTCGTTTTTTAGGTTGCAGAATATTAAAGTAGGCTTTTCAGCTTTTGACCCAAGAAAAAATGAGTTTGAGAAAATTGCTGGTATGGGTTTTGATAGTTTTCTTTTAGGTGGGGAGCATCATATGAATTGTAAGTCTGCTTTGTGTGAAGATTCGTATGATAAATTAATAGACCACAATTCTTACTTTACCATTACAAATATGGACCGTATGGTAGCGCAATCGGGGAATAAGAACCCTTACAAAGTGCTTAAGGAACAGGGAATACAAAGTGCCATTTTTGCACCAATTGCTTTTGATAATAATCTTTTGGGAGTATTAGAAATAGTTTCTGAAAAAAAAGGGGTTCTTAATGGCGTAAACGCACAAAAACTCGATGATGTATTACCCTTTATAGTATCTGCAATTGTACGTAGTAAAAACGAAGAAAATAATAGAATAGACGCTATCATTCAAAACGAGTGTACTTCGGTGCATTCGTCTGTATATTGGAGGTTTCAAGAAGAAGCTAAAAAATTTATGTTGGATGAAGCTGAGGGTAAATCCCCTTCGTTTAAGGAAATTGTTTTTAAGGATGTCTATCCCTTGTTCGGTCAAATAGATATAAAAGATTCTTCGCAGGCTAGAAATTTAGCAATACAGCGTGATTTAATGATTCAGCTATCAGAAATAGACAATGTTCTAAATATTGCTTTGAAGAAATGGAAATTACCAATCTACGAAGAGTTAATATTTAGAGTTAATAATCATTTAGATAGTATAAGGGAAATGCTTTATACCAATAGTGAGCAATCTATTTTTGATTTTGTCAAGGATGAAATAACACCTGTTTTTGAACATCTTAAAAAATCTGATAAGGAAATAGAAGGTCATATTTTAGGCTACGAATCTAAAATTGATATGGGTACAGGTTCTTATTATGATCATAGAAAAAATTATGATGAGAGTGTAACAATAATCAACAAAAAACTATCTGCTATTTTAGATAAAAGACAAGAAAGTGCGCAGGCAATGTTTCCACATTATTATGAGCGTTATAAAACTGATGGGGTAGAACATAACATGTATATAGGGGCCTCGATATCGGAAAGCGCATCATACAATAGTTTGTATTTGAACAATCTTAGGTTGTGGCAGTTACAGGTTATGTGCGAAATGGAAAATGTGCATTATGCCTTAAAAGCAAAATTACCAGTACCAATGGATGCTACCTCTTTAATACTGGTGTATAACTCTTCGTTGTCAATCCGATTTAGAATGGATGAAAAGCAATTTGATGTCGATGGCACCTATAATGCCAGGTACGAGGTTATTAAAAAGAGAATAGACAAGTCGTATATAAAGGGAACAGACGAGCGTTTAACCAAAAAAGGAATGCTTTCCATTGTGTACTCACAGAAAAAGGATGAGTTAGAATATTTGAGGTATATTAAATTTTTAAAATCAAAAGGCTGTTTTACAAATAAAATTGAAATTGTAGAATTAGAGGGTCTTCAAGGCGTTTCTGGTTTAAAAGCCATACGTGCAGAAATTCTTTACAAAAGAGATCAAGAGCCAGAGAAAACTTATACTTATCAAGATTTAATGGATGCTTTAAAGGAATAAGGCTTCACTCAATAGTTGTATTTTACGTTCTGGGCCAAAAAATTTGAAGGACACAGCAAATGCAATAACTGAAGCAATCATACCTATCATAAAAATAGTGTAGGTCCATCGTAAAAGCGAGTATTTTCTATTTAAAACAATTCCTAGAAAATATAAATCTTTGGTTAAAGAGGCATATATGTAGTCTTTGTCTTTAAGCATTTCATTAATGGCCCATTCATACTCATTTAATTTCATTTTGTGAAAATTACCAAAGAACAATAAGTTTACATTTTTATTTGCCACATCTTCCTTGGTGAATTCACCACTTGTAACATTGGGTCTAGTAGCTAAAACAGCCAATACCATAGACACAATACTAAAAAACACAAATATTATAGTAGGGTAAATTAGATAGTCGTTTGATGGATTATCTAATTTCGGAATAAGATTAGATAAGGCAAGGGAGATTATAATGGCATTAACCGATAATAGAATGTTCGCCTTTGTGTCGGCAATATCACTTAGAGTAATATGATTTTTTAATGTTACACGATATAGGGTTTGAATTCCACGATCCGGACTTTCGCTTTTAAACTGTGCTTTTAATCTTTCTTTTTTAGCTAGTTTTTTATTAGATTTTTTGTCCTTAATTAACTCTCTTAGGTTTTTGTCTTTCTTTTCAAGCCAATTTTCTTTTGCGTAATCTGTATAGTATTGGTGCTCAGTCCTAAAGACGTGAATATTAGTTTGAATCCAGTCTTTTTGGGAATAATTTTTAACACCTAATAGATCTAGTTCCTCTCGTAATAAATCAGAAGTTTCTAGGTAACTGCTTTGAGCAAAATGAGAAGAATCTGCATCGCGTATAATTTCCTCCATTAAGTTCGTGGGTTTAGTGTTCCACTTTGTGGCCATTATACATTCTTTTACTTTTGAAATTTTATCTACACTATAGCCTTCATTTGTTAAAAATTCCTCGGCTATTTCGCAACTGCTTTCTTCATGGTTGTGTATGCCTTTTGTGTAGCCGGTATCATGAAGCCAAGCCACAAGTTCTAAAATTTCCTTTTCTTGATTCGATAGAGAACATGATTCCAATATTTGTTTAGTACTTTTAACAACACGTTGGGTATGTCTAAGGTTGTGGTATAAGAACTTCTTGTCCAAATTATTAGTAAGTAATTCAACTACAAACTTTTGAGTATTGTCTATGATGTGTGACATGTAAGAAAAAGGTTAGAAGTAACCAAATTACGAAAATTTAAAGAGGGTTTTAGCACTATGGGAAAATATTACCGTTATCTATTTGTTTTTTTGCTTATTACGAGTTGCGCTACCTACACTACTAAATATGCAGATGAAAATTATGCCAATGACGTAAATGAGGCAAGAGAAATTTCACACACTTTTTATTTAATAGGGGATGCTGGTTTGTCACCAATGGGAGGCATGAACCCTGCCCTTAAGATTTTTAAAGATAAATTAGATAAGGCAGGCAAGAATAGTACTGCAATATTTTTAGGAGATAATATCTACCCAGCTGGCTTGCCAGACCCCAAAGATTCTACCATTGCGTACAATACGGCAAAAAATCATTTAGATGCTCAATTAAAAACGCTTGTTAATTTTAAAGGAAGACCGCTTTTTATTCCAGGTAATCACGACTGGTATACAGAAGGTTTAATAGGACTTGAGCGTGAAGAAAATTATATTAAGAATGCTTTAAAAGAAAAGAATCCGTTTTTACCAGAAAACGGATGCCCATTGGATGTTGTGGAGATTGGTGATGACATCGCAGTAATTACAATAGACTCAGAATGGTATTTAACCAATTGGGATAAACGCCCAGATATTAATGACAAATGCAATATAAAAAGTAGGAGCAAGTTTTTTTTGGAACTTGAAGATGCGATAAAAGATTATCGCGATCGTACAACGGTTATTGCAATGCATCACCCAACGAATAGTTATGGAGAGCATGGGGGGCAATATTCGTTAAGAAAACAATTTTACCCAAAAAAAATGGCTGTGCCTTTGCCAGTTTTAGGAACCTTTGTTAATGTACTAAGAAGTACTTCAGGTGCATCTGTAGAAGATATTAATAATAAGCGTTATAGAGAATTAATGAACAGGGTTACAACTTTGGCCCAGTATTCAGATCGAGTAATTTTTGCATCGGGACATGAACATACCTTACAATATTTAATTGAAAAAAATACACCACAGATTGTAAGTGGATCTGGGTCAAAAGAAGGTTTTACTCGCTTGTTAAACGGTTCTCAGTTTAACACTGGTAAAATGGGTTATGCTACATTAGAAGTGTATGTTGATGGCTCATCTAGAGTTAGGTTTTATGGAGTGGATAAAGATGAAAAAGAAGAATTTTTGTTTACAAACCAAGTATTTCCACCTACCCAAATTGAAGATAAAGGAGTGTATAGTACTTCTTTTGCAGATTCTGTAAAAGCATCTGTGTACACAAAAAAAGAAATTGAAAAAAGTGGATTTTTCAAAGGTATTTGGGGTGAACGTTATAGAAAGTATTATGGTACAGAAGTAAAAGTGCCTACTGTTAATCTTGATACTCTAATGGGCGGATTGATACCGGTAAAAAAAGGGGGAGGTCATCAGTCCAAATCATTACGTCTTCAGCGAAAAGATGGTAGAGAATATGTTATGAGAGCTATAAAGAAAAGTGCTGAACTTTACCTGCAATCAATGGCTTTTCAAGATCAATATGTGCTTGATGATTTAAAGGAAACCTATACGCAAGAATTATTACAAGATTTTTATACAGGCTCTCATCCTTATGGGCCATTTACTACAGGTGTTCTTTCAGATGCTGTTGGTATTTATCATACAAATCCAAAGTTGTACTATGTTCCTAAACAACCTGCATTAAAAGAGTTTAATGATTCTTTTGGCGATGAGTTATATATGATAGAGGAGCATACAGGTGATGGGCATGGTGATCTAGCAAGTTTTGGGTATTCCAATAATTTAAAGAGCACTGATGGTATGCTTGAAGATTTACGGGACGATGAAAAATATGAGGTCGATAAAGATTTATACCTAAGGTCTAGACTTTTTGATATGGTATTGGGTGATTGGGATAGGCATGTAGACCAATGGCGATGGGCTGAATTTGAGGACAAGAAAAAGGGTAAAATAATTTATAGACCAGTACCTAGAGATCGTGACCAAGTATTTTCTAAAATGGGCGATGGGGCTTTAATGCGCATTGCAACACGTATTGTACCTAGCTTAAGATTAATGGAAGGGTTTAATGATGAAATAAGAAGTGTAAAGGGTTTTAATTCTTCTCCAATGACCTATGTTTTGGATATTTCGTTATTAGGCGAAACAGAAAAGAGTCAATGGTTGGCCCAAGCTAAATATTTACAGGACCATTTATCTGCAGCTGCTATAGATAAGGCTTTTATGGCTTTCCCAGAAGAGGTGAGAGACGAAACGGTCCTTGAAATAAAGAATACACTTTTGGCACGTTTAAGTCATATTCAAGAAACAGCAGAAGAATATTATAAAATAATAAACAAGTATGCAGTGGTACCTGGTACCGATAAAGATGATTGGTTTGAAATAAACAGACTCAATGATAACGAAACAGAAGTAAAAGTATACCGTAATATAGGCGATGAGAAAAAACGTCTATTTTATTACAAGGTATTTACGAAAGAAGATACTAAAGAACTATGGGTATTTGGCTTGGATGATGATGATATTTTTGAAGTTAAAAATCCGTCAAACTATTCAGGAGTTAAGGTCAGAATTATTGGCGGTCAAAATAATGATGTTTATAGAGTTGAAAACGGTAAAAACATTGCGCTTTATGATTTTAAAACCAAGAAAAACACTTTTGAAGAAACAGGTGGGGCAAAGGTAAAACTGTCAGATCAATATAATTTGAATACCTACCAACCACTAAACCTAAGAAATAGCTTTAATCAAATAATCCCAACAGTAGGTTTTAACCCAGATGATGGTATGCGTATTGGTTTTGTAAACACGTATACTTATAATGGTTTTAGACAAAATCCTTTTACACAGCAGCATACTTTTGGGGCATCATATTATTTTGCTACTAGCGGGTTCGATTTTAAATATCGTGGCGAGTTCGCCCATATTTTTGAGAATTGGAACACTGAAATAAAAGCACGCTTTACTAGTCCTAATTTCGCAATTAATTTCTTTGGTTACGGAAACAATACTGAAAATTTAGACGATGATTTAGATTTAGATTACAACAGGGTAAAACTTAGGCAAATAGATTTTTCACCATCATTGGTGTGGAGAGGGCAATTGGGGGCAAAAGTAAAATTGGGTCTGTCCTATGAAAATATAAGTGTTGAAGAAACCAATGATAGATTTATAAATACCTTCTACCAGCAAAATGGAGAAGAGACCAATAGCGATTTTGTTGGAGCTCATGCATCTTACGCATATGAAAACAAGGATAATGTAGCTTTTCCTACTTTAGGCATGTCTACCTCTTTGCAATTAGGTTTTAAAGACAATATTACAGTAGATGGGGGCAATTTTGGGTATATAATACCATCTTTAGGTATTGATTATAGATTAATACCTAATGGGCGTTTGGTATTTGCAACGAAATGGAAAGCACATTTTAATGTGGGCAATGGTTATGAGTTTTACCAAGCAGCAAGTATTGGAGGGTTAGATGGATTACGTGGATTTAGAAATCAACGTTTTACTGGTAAAACATCATACTATCAAAATACAGATATCAGATTTAGCTTAAATAAAAAACGCACAAGGTTATTACCAATGGCAATGGGTATTTTTGGTGGTTTTGATTATGGTAGAGTTTGGATTCCCGAAATGAGTTCGGGGAGATGGCATACTTCCTACGGAGGAGGTTTTTTCTTAAATGCCTCAGATTTTATTACCATTAATACCGCACTTTTTACGAGTGAGGACGGACCGCGTTTTACTTTTGGACTAGGATTTGGGTTTTAAGTAAAGTGCTTACTTTAAAGAATAGGTGTAAAGGTTACCACCTTCACCGTGTGCTTGTTCATCAGAAATAAGTAAGGTATTATCATTTAGAAAACAGATCGATTCTAATTGGGAACGTGCTCCTAAATCAATTTCTTGCATGTTGCCCTTGGTAAAATCATCCCAAGTGAAATCTGTAAAGACAAAAAGTTTCCCATAACTGAGCGCTATGATTTTATCTCCTTTTGGAGAGATGTCGATTGAGGTTATTCTGCATGTATTCCAATCTTTACAAGGTATAAAAGTACCTACAAGTGAAGCTTCATAAGAACCATTGGTATCTGGTACGGAGTAGATACGGGCTTCGCCCGTAAAGGAATGAGACCTGTTTTTGGTTACTATAAATATTTTTCCATTTTGATGAAAAATAGCTTCAGAGTCATAAAATAGGGCGTCTTTTTTTGGAGGGAAATCCTTTTGGTCAGGGAAGTAAAGTTCAATTTTTTCTGCGTCTATTTTATCTCCGGGTTCAATAGTTGGATTTGGCAGTTTTAGGATTTCTAAATTCTTGCGTTCATTGGCATTGTTGCCAATATCAGCAATGTAAAGATTGCCAGCGGTATCTATTGTAAGGTCTTCCCAGTCATGGTTTTTGCCATTTTTAACCTCTAAACTTTTAAGGATTTCACCTTTAAAATTTACCTGGTAGATTTCATCCTTATTGCCGGAATCTTCAATAGCCCACATTGTAGAGTCATTATAAGTTGCCAATCCAGAATTTTCAGATAAACTACTTGGTAAATCTGCAAGAACCTTTAGTTGTCCGTAGTTTGAACATGAAGTAAGTATAGAAATTAATAAGAATGTGGTTAATATAATTTTACTCATCTTGTTCTGTTAATGGCATGAAAACTTCGGTCTTCCAATATAGTGCGTCTCCACCCATATTGGGATTATTATAAAAAAACTCAATTGGTTTTCCATTTACTTTAATGTCCTTTTTCTCAGCATAATCTAAAAGGGCATACCAAGCTCTGTCTGACGTGATATAATTGCCGTTATAGATAGCTTTAAGTGACTTTAAACCATTAAATTCTTTATACGTTATATCCTTAATAACGGGAAGAGAATCGGCTTTTAAGATTGGATAGCAGAAATTAAATGCTAAACTGTCGTTGGCAATATTCCAATCAGTAGTTTCAATGAATGGAACACCATTTAATTTCAGACCATTACCTACAAGTATGGAGTTTAAAAAAGGATAACTATCTTTCATGGCAATCGCTTTTTTTGACTGAATTGTTTTATGTTTTACGCAAGCACAGTAGATATTTGGTAATTTTTCTTCATTTAATATGGTCACTTTAAACTCTTTTCTATGCTTATTTAAATAAGATATAAAATCAGTTACTAATTTTCTTGAGCCTTTTTCAAAATCAGTATCGGTGAAAGGGATTAATAATTTGTTTTTAAAACTATTGTCTAGGTCGGTAACATCTACTTTGATTTTTGATGTAGAATCGTTTATAGAAAAAATATTCCATATGTACGTATGCGTAGAATCTCCAGATTTTATAGTTTGTTTTAGGTGTTTTAAATCTTCGAGCTGTACAATTGAAGCGTTGTCGATTGAGTTATTCCATGATTTTAAAGATTGATTTATCGTACCTGGAAATGATTTGGCAACTACTCTTATTTGGTAGTCTTGTGGCTTTAACAAAAAATACCAAAGTAAGCCTATGCAAATAATGAAAATTGTAATTGTAATCGCTTTTCTCATATTTACTAATTATGCATTAAATCTAATTGTTCTTCATTTTAATTTTAGAATTCAATAGCGTACCAATTTTTCTACCTTGACCAACACCTACTTCAACTGCAGCTCGGTAGTGAATTCCGCCATACATTCTACTGATAGCGGCTTCATCGGCAGCTTCGTTAAAAGAGTTGAATTTTCTTATCGGTAGGCCATATGGTGTTTCGGTATCGTCTTCAAAACTAAAATCTTCACCAAAAATACTGGTTAAGGCAGTTGCTGCAGCACCTGATACTACACTATGCCCGCTTGTATATTCTGGGAAAGGTGGGGTTTGTAAAATAGGTTTCCAGTTCTCGTCAATATGTTGATTAATCAAAGTTTCTGGTCTTATTAGATTACTTCGGTATTTTTCATCCCAACAGCTTATAAATCCGTCGGCTATTGCCATCGAAGTTTTAGTATAGGCAAAAACGGTATCATCAAAATTACTATTGGTTTTTTTGCTTGCAATTTTTGTGATTCCTATCCAATGTGCACCAGGAGTTATTTTTTTGGTAGCGAACATGAGATGACCTCTTGTTACGGAAACATAAGGGTTGCAATCCCAAAACTTGGCAATAGCAACTTCATCGGATTCATCTCCGTTCTTGGTAATTTCGTTACTGATGTTGTATACCTCAATTAATTCTTTATAGAAGTCAGAATCTTTTTCAAGAGAGAATGCTGGTGGTGGAATAGGTTTAAATTGAGAAGCCGAATCTATGATGAACGGCCGTATTTTGTTCCAATGCGGTTCTATACCATCCATATATGCGGGTGGAGTAGGTTGCCATCTTGCTTGGTCGTCGGTATTTACAGTAAACTTAGGCATCGTACGAGTTTGGCTGTAATTGTCTTTGTTCATCCACTCTTTTATATGTTCTGCAACTTTTAATCCGTAAGTTTTAGACGCTTCAAATTCAGGTTCGTTCATTGTTTTCCACTGCGTGAAAAGGCTATCTTGTAAAACATCGAATTTATCTTCTGAGAAAATAAGTTGTCTGCTAATATTCATGTGTGCAATTAAAGCGGATAATTGAGGGTTAATACCAGATACCGTATCAATTACAGGTATGGGTGTTAGACCTTTTAGCTGACCTGACAGGGTGTTGTATTTTGGATTTACCTGTGCAACAATCTCATATGCAGCAATATTTGGGTAGGCAAATATTCTACTTGCCACCGGTGGCGAGAAAATATCATGGATCATGATATCAATTACATGGTCAATTGAGCTATGTAATTGATCGGGAGATACTATTATAGGTTCTTTTTTCTTTTCGGTGCAATTCGCAAGTATGACACCTATCATTATGATTAAAAAATACTTCTTCATTGTACTATGGTTTGAGTATGCTATAAACTTCCGCAGCCTTATTATTAAAGGTGAGCAAAATGTATTTATTGTTGTTTGCTTTTAAAATATTCATGCTTCGAATCGATTTACCTGTCAAATCGAGTCCTATTTCATTGGCTAAGGTAACATTGTTGGTACTACTAATCAATGCTCCGGGGAAAGAATCAAAACGACCGTGGTATGGTTTTATGCCAAAATAATTTCCGGCAGCTAAAACTTCGGTTTTATTATCTCCGTTAAAATCAAATTCTAAGAACGCCATAATAGGTGCCAATTGTAGTTCGTAAGAAAAAGGTACAAAAGAAAACTTGCCTCCGTTGTTTTGCAGGTAACCGGAACTTAAAGTATGCACCTCAAGAACTTCTGCGTTTGGTAGCATGTTTTCACCTAATATATCTTTCATGGATTTTCCTGCGAAAGAGCTGTAGGTATTAAATTTTTTACGAAGTGATACCAACTGACTCGATAATTCTTTTAAGCCATCTACTGGATAATCGTTGCCATCTTTGTAAGTACTGACAATAGTTTCTGTAGCCCCGTTTTTATCAAGGTCGCCATAAAACATTTTCATAGGATGCTCTTCTGATGTGGAGAATTTGGTATTTAAACCCCAATTGCCTAAAAGATAATCTTGATCACCATCATTGTCAATATCAAAATTGATTACGGATTGCCATAAACCATTTATTTTTTCATTTTCTAACAGATGAATTTCTGTAAATTTCCCATCATTGTTTTGAAAGAATCTTGGTGACATCCATTCGCCAACAAATAGAATATCTTCCCATCCATCTTCATTGAAATCTGTAACTATGGCATCGGTAACCATACCTAACTTTTCAAATGGATTATTGGCTACTTTAAAATTGCCTTTTTCATTATTTAAAAGATAGCTGTTAGGTTTGTTTCCATAATCTGCACTAATGGATTGATTGCAAACAATGATATCTAAATCATCATCATGGTCATAATCTAATTTTAAAAGAACAGAGGCGTTTTCGAACATCTCGGGAAAATATCCTTGAGTAAAAGTACTATCGCTAGCCACATAGTAGGAGTCGGTTAGCGGCTTCATTTCATTAAAAAAATCTGCACCACCAGTACCCACTATCAGGTCATTTTGACCATCGGAATTAAAATCACCGATTATAGAAGTGATATCTTCCTTGATACTATCATTTTTAATTTCCGGATAATTTTTTAAGTAAAAAGTAGAATCGCCTTGAATGAAGATTTGCGACGGAATATATTTTGACCCACCAAAGAATATATCTTCTTTTCTGTCACCGTCTAAATCGCCAATACTAACAGCGGGACCTCTATCTGACATTTGATAGGGAATTAGTTTTTGACGTAAATAGTCACTGTAAGCATCTTCAATATGAACATAGTCGATGCCTAGATTGTCTGAAGTTTTTTGGAACAGTAAATTCTCCTTATTTTTTAGTGAACTATAATTAAAAGGTTGAGTGTTTTCAGGATTAATATATAGTGTTTGATTAACGGCGATATTTTTAACCAGTTGAGAGCTTCTGTCTGGCCAAACAATTTTTAAAGAGTCTATGTTTTCAAGGTCTCCATAACCAAAATGAATTAAGGGTTCAGAAGAAGCTTGAAATCCGCGAACGGTGTACATTTCTTTAAACTGTTTAATTCCGTTGGCGTACGAGAATACTTTGGTGCCAATACCGAATTTATTTTTTTCGGTGTAGTTCAGTTTAATTTTTAGCCAATTGCGTTTACCGTTGGTAGTATTTTCTTGAATTTCTGCTTTGCTATATAGATTATTGGTTATTAAATCTAAATCGCCATCATTATCTAAATCGCTATAAGCTGTTGCTCCAGAAATAATGGTGTCTTGTGCAATCCATAATTTAGATTCATCTATAAAATTAAGGTCTTTGGCTCCTTTAAAAATCATGTTGCCAATAAAACCTGAAGGCATCATTTTCAGTGCTTTTTGATCTACAAGGTTGGTGTTATTGATTTTTGACCGAATATTTTCGTTAGAAATATAGTTAATGTAATCAAGGTCGTTAGGACGTTTAGGAATCCCGTTACTTATATATAGATCCTGTTCTCCATCTTGGTTGAAATCCCCAAATAAAGCGCTCCAGCTCCAATCTGTAGCGGCTACACCACTCTGTAAAGCTGTTTCTAGAAACTTGCCATTTGGTTGGTTTATAGAAAGCATGTTTCTTGTATACTGATTGTGATAGCCAAAAGTCTCGGTTTTTAGTTTTTGAATTTGAACATCATCATCACCTTCAGAAGACTTTAAAACGGTTTCATCTTTAGCTAACATATCTAAAGAAATAAGGTCAGGTAAGCCATCATGGTTAATGTCTGCTACATCACTACCCATAGAAAAACGGGTAGTGTGTCCAAATGCTTCTTTGAGACTTTCCGTAAAAGTACCGTCACCATTATTTAAGTAATAGTAATCATCTTCATGAAAGTCATTGCCAATATAAAGATCAGGATATCCATCTTGATTAAAATCAGAAACGGCAATACCTAGACCGTAGCCATTTACACCGCCATAAATACCGGCATTTTCACTTACATCCACAAATTTGCCGTCATCATTTCGTAGTAATTTGTCGCCGGTTTCATAGATACGTTTGTGTCTAATTTGGGAGTTACCATAAGAGTCTTGTGTGTGTATGGCATGATTGAGAAGGTACATATCTAAATCTCCGTCTAGGTCATAATCTAAAAAAGCCGCAGAAGAACTATATGACTCAAAATCCAATCCATATTCCGCGGCACTTTCCTTGAAGGTAGCATCTCCTTGGTTTATGAAAAGCTCGTTATATCCATTAAATCCGTTTAACCCAACAACAGCACACACATATATATCTAGAAGTCCGTCACCATTTACATCGCCCATGATTGTACCTGTATTCCAAGAGCTGCTACCAGCGACACCTGCTGTTTCGGTAATGTCTTCAAACTGTAAGTTCCCCTTGTTCAAGTACAACTTGTTTTTTACTTGATTACCTGAAAAATAGATATCTGGCAGGCTATCATTATTGATATCGCCAATGGCAACACCTCCACCATTATAAAAGTAGAGATAGTCTAAAATACTCAGATCTTTTGTTTCGGTTAGCGTATTTTCAAAAGTTATACCCGTATCCTCAGCAGAATGTTTTACAAATAGCTCCCCTGAATTTTGTTTACAACCAATGGCAAATACCAATACACATATGTATAGTATACTATTCTTCATTTAATCGATACAATTTTGGTGTGTCATTGTTGATGGCTGCGATGATAAATTCGTTTCCTTTTTTATCCTTTACAATCTGCAGTTGTTTTACTTCATTCCGTATAAAGAAACCACTGTCACCATAGTTTTGCCATTCAAAATTCAATTTTCCGTCACCTAGGAGAACATTACCATAGTTAGCATCTAGTCTAGAATATTGGGGTTTGAATTCAAAATTATTGCCTGCCATTACAAGATCAAGATTCCCGTCCTTGTTTACATCTAAACATTGAATGCCACATATACATGAGAATTGAACTTGAGGGGGTAGAATTTTGATAGTGAAATTACCATTACCGTCATTAATTGCAATTACGGTTTCAGCAATACTTGCTTCTTTTAATATGGTATTATCGATAACGTCTTTTGAGAATAGCTCTTGAATAGTTTTTGAAGCATACTCTGAAGCTTTGATGTTCTTTTTCTTAAGCGCTAAAATTTGAGTAGTTAATTCCTTTTTTTGATGAAGAGGATAATCACCGCCATCATAGTTTTGCGTAGTAATTTGTTCAATAGTACCATCATTATCAAAATCGTTTACCCACATTTTCATAGGTTGCCCAGGTGAAGGTTTGTAATGAATATTACTGCCCGTATTACCTAAAATTAAATCTTGATCTCCGTCATTATCTAAATCATAACCTTCTACAGCACCCCACCATCCATTAAGGCTATCAAGAGAGCTTTTGGTATCGCTAAGCCTTCTACCAGAGTTTTTATAAATTTTTGGACTGCCCCAATCAGAAACGGTTACTAGGTCATCCTTGCCGTCACCATCCATATCTAGCCATTTGGCATCTGTAATCATTCCTGCATCTTTAAGGTCGTATGCAGAACGTTCTGTAGCATCTGTAAAAGTGCCATCGCCATTATTTAAGAGGAATAGGTGATCAGGGTTTACGCCGTAGGTGCCTACAACACTTCTTGAGCCTACGAAAACATCCATATCACCATCATTATCAAAATCTGACGGAGCGACAACCGCTACATTTTTATTGATATTCGGTAGTTTGTCTGTACTTAAAGAAAAATTGCCTTTACCGTCATTTAGATAAAGTCGGATGCCATATGTGCCCTGCATGCCTAATTCGTTTCCTCCAGTACCGACCATAAGATCTAAATCACCATCATTGTCCGAATCAAAAAAGGAAGCAGTGGTGTCCTCTAGTAGAGCTTCGGTTTCAAAATATTTTACAATAGGTTTAGACAGTGAGCCATTGCCATTGTGAAGATATAATGCACCGGTTTGATTTTTTGCGCCACCTATGAAAATATCATCATTGCCGTCACCATTTACATCGCCGACCGCTAAACCAGGACCTTCTTCTGTCAATGATTTAGAAATCAAACCTTCGTTGTCAAAATCCATATAGTTATTTTCTTTATGGGTCAGGAATGTATTATTTTCGATCGATTTTAAAAGGGTTGGAGTTTCAGTTTCTTTAATTTTAAATATTTCCGTAGCTTCTTCTTGATTAAATGTAATGGTCTGGTTGGCTTTTACATTAATTAACTTAGAAGTAGTATCGTCAGGCCATATAATGCGAATAGAGTCTAAAGTTTCAGTAATTCCAAGACCTATAGTCATAGGGTATTCTACTGATGACTGAAAACCTCTAGACGGCATTAAGGTCTGGTCGATAATATTATCTGGGTAATATAAACGGGCTACTGTTCCTATTCCAAATTTATTACCATCGCTTCCCTTGAATTTTAATTTTATATAATTGTTTTCTAATTGAGATTCAGAGTTATTTCGATATACGAATGTCTCCATATTTACATTGTTGACAATCAAATCTAAATCGCCATCATTATCTAAATCGCCATAGGCAGAACCATTAGAGCGACTGGGTAATTCAAAACCCCATTGTTTATTGTAGTTGCTGAATGTAATGTCGCCATTGTTGCGGTATGCGTAATTTGGTAACGGCGTAACAGGCATTTTGTTGATAATAGAATCAATAGACTCTTTTCTGCCCGTCAATGCCATTTTTTGAATAATGTCATTAGCAAAGAAATCTATAAAATCTAAATCTGTAAGATCATGGTTAATTCCGTTTGTAATATAAATATCTTTTAATCCGTCATTGTCCATATCGAATAAAAGTCCAGACCAACTCCAATCTGTAGCTTCAACACCACTGTAATACGCAATCTCAGAAAAAGAGCCATTTCCATTGTTCAGCTGTAATGTATTTTGAATGTATTGCTGGTGGAAATCTTTACTCTGTTTTAGTTTGAAAATATTATAGCCTTCAAATTCCATGACAGATTTTACACGCTGGTCAGGCTCTGGCAACATGTCTGTAATGAAGATATCTGTAAGTCCGTCGTTATTGATATCGGCCATATCGACACCCATGGCAGATAAGCTCAAATGGTTTGTCCATTTTTGAACCTCTTCTCTAAAAGTACCGTCCTGGTTGTTAATGTATAAATAATCTCTTTCGTAAAAATCGTTAGAAACATAGATGTCTGGGTATAGGTCATTATTGATATCCACGACCATTACTCCTAATCCAAAGCCAATAAGACTACCGTAAATTCCAGCATCTTCACTAACATCCACGAATTTGCCGTTATCATTTCTTAGAAGCATATCACCTACACCTCTAAAAATTTTTGGTACGCCTTCCCAATCTTGAGCTCTTACTTCTCGTTGTTCTGCATAGCCAAGGCTACTTACAGGGATATTACTATTGTTTAGAATGTAGGCATCTAAATCGCCATCCTTGTCATAATCAAAGAAAGAGGCATGAGTGGAAAAACCTGTTTCGGCTAGATTATACTCATGGGCTTTTTCGGTAAACGTGCCGTCTCCGTTATTAATATAAAGGTCGTTATCATGGTTGTTGCCTTCCATGTTGCCGGCATTACTTACGTAAATATCTAGGAAACCGTCATTATCAATATCTGCCATCACTACACCTGTAGACCATGGTTTGTTACCTTTTATTCCGGCTGTTTCTGAAATATCTTCAAATTTCATTTCGCCTTTATTAAGAAATAGTTTGTTGGGTTCCATGTTGCCTGTCAAGAAAACATCTGCTAAACCGTCATTATTAATATCACCAATAGCAACACCACCACCATTGTAGAAATTACGGTATTTAAAAATGTTAAATTCTTTAGAGTTGGCAACTTTATTTATAAAAGATATGCCGGTTTCTTCCGGCTCTAACAGAGTAAATAGTGTGGGTTCGGTATTTTCTTTAGTAATACCACCATCTTCTTTAGAACCACATGATTGTAAGAGTAAAATAAATAAGCCAAGGCAATATAGCTTAAGAAAATTGGAGTTCATTCTTTTTGAGTTTGAAATAGAATTTTGAGTTAAAATGTAAGCTGTAAAAATTGAGCTAGAAACCGGTGTAATAGGTTGTGTAAAATTAATTTGCAATATAACCAAATACCTATTATTTGTTAGGTTTATTTGCCAAAAGTAGACGTTAAAATTTAAAGAAATCGTTATAGTGTCCTTTGTAAAATACGAATAATGAGATTTTGCTGTATCTTTTTAGAAGTAATGGAAATAATCCAATATATTTAACCTTGACTAAATAACAAACAACTCAACTAATGATAGGAATTTTATCTTTTTTAGGCTTTACCATTTTAGTGGCCGTAATTGCATATTTGGCAACAAAATCAACTAATGAACAAACTTCTGATGGTTATTTTCTAGGAGGACGAAGTTTAACAGCTGGAGTAATAGCTGGTTCGTTGTTATTAACGAACCTATCTACGGAACAAATTGTAGGATTGAACGGTAGCGCATATACAGATGGTTTGTCTGTAATGGCTTGGGAAACTTTAGCGGCAATAGCAATTGTGGTAACGGCAATTTTTTTATTGCCAAGGTATTTAAAAGGAGGGTTGACAACAATACCTCAATTTTTAGCCAAAAGGTTTGACGTGACAACGAAAACCATAACTTCAGGTTTGTTCTTGACAGGTTATGTGGTGGTATTGCTACCTGTTATATTGTATTCTGGATCAGTTGCGATAAGCGGTATGTTCGATGTTCCTACCTTATTAGGGGTTACTGATAGTATGGCTTTAGTGATATGTATTTGGGGAATAGGTTTAATAGGATCTGTATATGCTGTTTTTGGAGGATTAAAAGCAGTAGCGGTTTCTGATTCCATTAATGCAATTGGGTTGTTAATTGGTGGATTATTGATACCTGTATTTGGATTGATGGCAATAGGTGATGGTAGTGTTTTTGGAGGTCTGGATATTCTGATGGATGCAAATCCAGAACGTTTTGATTCTACCGGCAATCCTGGGCAAGAAGTTCCTTTTGCAACAATTTTTACGGGAATGATGCTGGTTCAGCTGTTTTATTGGGGTACAAATCAACAAATTATTCAAAGAGCCTTAGGTGCTAAGAACCTTGCAGAGGGGCAAAAAGGTTTATTGTTAGCTTCATTTTTAAAGATATTGGGACCATTAATTTTAGTGTTGCCAGGTATGATAGCTTACCATTATTTTGATGGAGGACTAGATTCAAGTGACTTGGCTTATCCGGAATTGGTGCGTGCTGTATTGCCAAAGTCGTTAGTCGGCTTTTTTGCAGCTGTATTATTTGGGGCTATTTTAAGCTCCTTTAACAGTGTGCTAAACAGTTCTGTTACCTTGTTCGGTATTGATATTTACAAACAACATATTAACCCAAATGCTTCAGAAACTACGGTAGTGAAGTATGGTAAAATATTCGGAATCTGTTTAGCTTTAGCGGCAATGTTTATAGCCCCGCTAATTGCAAATGCAGGTAGTTTATTTAATTATTTACAGGAAATAAATGGAATTTATAGTATTCCGATTTTTACTATTATAGTGGTTGGTTACTTAACTAAAAGAGTACCAGCGATTGCTGCAAAAGTGGGTATACTTTCAGGTTCGGCATTGTACATTATAAGTCAGTTTTGGTTAAAGAATAAGTTTGTAGATGCTGCTTTGGCAGATGCAAATGCTAAAGGAATATCTGATCCAGCGCAATTAAAGTTAATTGAGGCTGAAGCTTATCCTCACTTTTTACATATAATGGCAATATTATTTGTTACCAATATCGTGATAATGCTCGTTATAGGGGCTATTAAACCTAGAAAAGAACCTTTTGTTTTAGAATATACAGATCAAGTTTCTATAACTCCGTATAAGTATGTAAATCAGTTAGGTATAGCAATTTGCTGCATTGTAATTGGAATATACGTGTACTTCGCCAGGTAGTAGATTTTAATTTATTTATTAAAGCCACATCTATATTTAGATGTGGCTTTTTAATTTTAAGTAAGCTGGTTGTGTAATGGAGTCCTTAATAAGTGTAGAGTAAATACGATTGCATAAGTACCGTTTTGAGGTTTATAGTATGAAATGAATTAAGGAATTAGCGGTATATAGTGTATAGCACCAAATAGATTCTTAGTTAGATAAAGTAAAGAAAGTCTGTTTAAGTATTGGTATTGCTTTACCGTACTATTCTTTAAGTGAAACCTTTAATTTTATTACATTAAATGTAGTTGTGAAATAAAAAAGCCCCCAATACAATTGGGGGCCTTTTCAACTTAAACTTAAAATTATATATCCTTAGTAACCTGGGTTTTGAACCAAGTTAGGATTAGCTAATATATCTGCAAATGGAATTGGAAAAATAATAGATCTAGCATCTGTAGCGTCTTTAAGATTCCATGCTCTTAAATACTGGTCAAATCTTATTAAATCTTGTCTTCTGGTTAATTCGGCATACATTTCTCTACCACGTTCTGCTAGAAGGTCAGATTCACTTACTGAGCCTAGTGCTGTTGCACCTCTTATAACTCTTAATGTATTGATAGCACCAGTTACATCTTGACCCATTCTAAACATAGCTTCGGCTCTCATTAAGTAATCATCAGCAAATCTGTAACGTACAGTATGTGCTCTTTGATCTCCACCTTCTTCATTAGGATGGTATTTAAGCATTCTTGTTCCGTCCGTTTCTAATACTGCATTATCTGCAGGGGCAGTGTATTCAGCTTTGGTTACTTCTTTAGTGAAAACTAAAGGAACACTACCTACATTGTCTCTTGCGGTTAAAGGGGTTCCATCTTGTTCGTATTGTTGACCAATTAGAAAACCATATCCTATACCAAGGTTGTCAGCATTAGCAGTTTCTGCATCTGGAACCCATCCTCTTCTTTCTTCTTGCCCGTCTCCAACATAGTTGGTATCTGGATCACCTTCAAATAATTGATAAAATTCAGATAACGTAGCAAATCCATTCCATCCTCCACCATCATTGGAACCAGGAAAGTTTAGGTTATAATGTAATGTATTCCAAATTCTAGGGCCTGTAGCTGCAGGTGACCACCAAATTGTTTCTACATCATTACTAGGTCTAAATATATCAAAGAAATCTCCGGCAGCTGCTAAAGTATATCCATCTGCTTCTATTGCATCAACAGCATCAATTACAACTTGCATGTCTGCATTATCAGGAGTTGTTTCAAGATAAACATGTTTGTTCAAATGTAACTTAGCCATTAAATGATTGGCTGCTGCTTTTGTTGGCGTTTGTTTTAATTCAATACCATCACCTGCCGTAACTTGTGGTAAATCCCTAATTGCAATATTAAGGTCTGCAACTATACTGTCAATAGCAACTTGCCCTGTAAGAACTGTAGGTATTTCACTATTGGGTGCATTAACATCTCTATAAGGTACCTGTCTCCACATGTCTAAAATCCAGCTCATTGCCCAAGCTCTGTAGAATCTTGCTTCCGCCTTCAGCTCAGTGACATCTCCTCCCGCTGTAGTAACACTGCCTGGGTCGATTACACGAGTTGCATTAATTGTAATGCTGTTTAAAGCCTGCCAAGATAAACGTATATCCTGTAAATCTGCGTTCCATGAATGTTTATGCATGGCTAACCATCTACCGTTATCTCCCCAGTCTGTACCTCTAGTGGCAACAACATATTCATCGGTTGTTACTTCATTTAAAGCGTATAGACCATCTTGGTTACCTAAATTACCTCCTGTTATGATGTTGGAGATATTAGCAACTTCACCTTGTACGTTTGCTACTCCTGCAAAACCTTCAGATATCAATGAATCCGTAGGTTCGATCTCTAAGTCTGTGCAAGAAAATGCCAGTGCTATTGGGAGTGCGAAACATAAATAATTAACTATTTTTTTCATAATCCTATTTTTTTTATTTTTAAAATGTAACGTTAAATCCAACACTAAAAGTAACTGGTCTTGGATATGACAAGTAGTCTATTGAAGCAGAAGGGAACCCATTAGATGGAATATCAGAAGTACTAACTTCAGGGTCTAATCCGCTATATCCTGTCAATAAAAATAGATTTTGACCAACAGCACTTAAGCGCATGGTTTTAAAAGTACCTTCACCGCTAAGTGGTACATTGTACCCAATTGATGCTGTTTGAAGTCTTACGAAATCTCCTTTTTCTAAAAAGAATGTACTTGGGTTCGTTGCAGATAAGTTAATATTATCGTCCAAAACACTTCGTAAATTGTTTCTACTTCCAATTTGTGGTGCAGCAAATAATGCGTTTGCCGTATTGTTATAAACATAAAATCCAAATTGTCCAGAAAAGAATAAAGAAGCATCCCAGTTTTTGTAACTCATACTTGTAGATAAACCGGAAACGATTTTTGGTAATGCCGACTTATCAAGAATAGTTGGGTCAGTATCTACTTGAAAATTTTCATCAACTAAACGTAATTCATAAGTATATAGAGGTTTGCCGTCAGTTAATACTTGAGATGTTGTACCTGTTAAACCTTGTCCGTATAAATTACCAGCTTGTATATTTGGACCGTCATAGTTAGTCAACTCATTTTGGTTGTAAGATATATTGAAATTAGCATTCCAGTTAAAGTCATCCGTTGCAACTAAATCATAATCAAGTCCTAATTCTACACCTTGGTTAACAATTGTGCCATCTATATTTTGGAACACAAAAGGAGAAGTAGCCGGCTGTACTGCTGGTAAATTCAAAAGAATATCATTTGTTTCTTTTCTATACAAATCAATAGTAGCGGTAAAACGATCATTGTTGAAACCGAAATCAAAACCTAAACCATATTGTGTTGTTGATTCCCACTTAAGATCAGGGTTTGCAAATGCTACCTCTTCGGTTGCTGGTGCTGATAGTTGAGAATTACTTCCTATTTCCAAAGCATTCCATCTGGTTCTATTTAAATAGGCTCCATATCCAAGACCGTCTTGGTTACCCGTAATACCCCAGCTAGCTCGTAATTTAAGCGTAGAAAAAGTATCTTCATTTACGAAATCTTCTTGATTTAATTTCCAAGCGAAAGCTGCAGAAGGGAAAATACCATATTTGTTATTATCACCAAATTTAGAAGAACCATCAGCTCTTACCGTACCAGTAAATAAATATTTGTCATGAAGAGTATAATTTAATCTACCAAAGAAAGATTGTAATTCATCTGTAAAATCAAAAGTGTCTACAGAGAATGCAGTGATTGGTATATTTGGCAAACTACTACTCGTAGTTGAGTTAATGTTTGGAGTCAATCCTAAAATTCGGAATTGATCGCCGTTTCCAGGAAGATCATTGAAAGTACCAATACCGTAACCTTGATAATTACTTGCAAGGTTACGAGTGTCTTCATAAGCTTGTTCAGTAACCGAAATTATTTGATTCATGTCAGTAGTACTATACCCTTGACCTACTAAATTTTGACCACTTCTATTAAAATCTTGGAATGAATAACCTACAAGAGCATCTAACTTAGAGTTTTCAAATTCTTTATTATAGTTGATGGTAAGCTCCATTAATTTGCTTTCAGTGTCTAAGTTACTTACAACAGCACGTCCATTTCCAATTACACCGTTTGTGAAACCAAGTATATTTGGGCTTACTACTTGTCCTCTTGTAGATTCAGACGTATCAAGTCCAAAATTGATTTTAGCAGAAAGTTCATCGGTAAATGAATAGTTTAAGGATACGTTTCCAAGAAATCTGTCAGTGTTTGAGTTATCGTCATAGTAAGTTAATAGATTCGCAGGGTTTCTATCAGGGTCAGCTCCAATGTTTGGATTAGCATTTAACGTAGGATTAGAATAATAAGTTGCTGCTAATAAATCACCGGTACTTCCTGAAGTTCTACTAATGAAAGGCGCTCTATCATTGATTCTAGATACCGTTCCTTGTGCATTCAAAGTAAGTTTGTTATCAAAAAAACGTTGAGTTAAGTTTATTCTACCTGAAATACGTTCAAAGTCAGTATTTTCGATTACACCAAATTGTTTTGAATAACCAAATGTAGCTCTAACATTTCCTGATCCGTAATTTTGTGAGTAAGAAAGGTTATTGTCGGTAGAAGCAGTAGTTCTAAAAAGATATTCTTGCCAGTCTGTAGAACCGCCAAGATCAGCACCGCCTCTTTCCACAAACTCTTCGGAAGATAAAAGATCATATGTGTTTGCTACGGTAGCAATATTCAAATTACTAGAAAAGCCCCATTGACCTGAAGTTCCTCCGCCTTTTCCTGATTTAGTTGTAATCACAACTACTCCATTTGCACCTCTAGAACCATAAATAGCTGTTGCAGAAGCATCTTTGAGAACACTCATGCTTTCAATATCGTTAGGGTTAAGAAAGTTTAATGGGTTTTTGGCCCCGCTACTACCGGCACCTAAATCTCCACCAGAAGCAGAAACACTTTCGTTAGAAACAGGGACGCCGTCGATAACGAACAACGGACTATTGTTTCCACGTACAGAACCAGCACCTCTAATTCTCAAGGTTATACCTGCACCAGGCTCACCACTAGCTTGTGAAATTTGTACACCGGCAGTCTTACCTTGTATTAATTGTTCTGGAGATGCAATTATACCTCCATTAAAGTCTTCTGATGTCACGGAAGATACAGAACCTGTTGCATCTTTAACAGTTGTAGTACCGTAACCAATAATTACAACTTCTTCCAATGCTTGAGCATCTTCTTGAAGGGTAATATTAATTGTAGTTTTACCGTTAACTGCTACTTCTTGGGTTTTGTAGCCGATATAACTAACAATAAGTACAGCACCTTCTTCGACAGTCAATGTGTAATTACCGTCAAAATCGGTTTGTGTACCATTCGTTGTACCTTTTTCAAGAACACTAGCTCCTGGTAAAGGTCCACTTGTATCTGAAACAGTTCCAGATACTTCTTGTGCCTGTGATAATCCAAAACACAAAAATGCGCTAAGAACCAACAGACTTTTTAGGAATGTAATCTTCATAAATTGTTAATTTAAGTTGAGTTAATTTAATTTCAATTGTTAAAAATATGTAAAATGTGGTGCTGATAAGAATATAGGTATAGTTAAAAATTTACGAAAACGGTTTCGTGTTGATAACTTTTGTTATTACGAGAATAATTATTGTGAGTGCCAAAAAATATTATATTCATAAATTTGACCTCTAGTTATTGAGAAAATACAATATTAGGTAAAGATATTAAAAAATATAGTTTTTTGAATTATAAAGATTTTTAAGAACTTAACTGCGCTTTAGGCTTTGAGGACAAATTAAGTCATTATCTTATAGAATTTTAAAATATTATCATTGAAACCAAAAATTACACTTAAGGATATTGCAAAAGAGTTAGATGTTTCTATATCAACTGTTTCTAAAGCTCTTAAGAACAGTAAAGAAATTAGTAAGGATACAAAGGACAAAATAAAGGCTTTTGCTAAATTCTATAATTACCGTCCTAATAACATAGCGCTTAGCTTAAAAAATAAGAGAACAAAAAATATAGGTGTAATAATTCCAGATATTGTCCATCATTTTTTTACCACGGTTTTTAGAGGAATAGAAAAGTATGCTAATGAGCAAGGGTATAATGTAATAGTTTGTGTTTCTGACGAATCTTTTGAAAAAGAGGTGGTGAATATGGAAATGCTGGCTAATGGAAGTATAGATGGGTTTATACTTTCCTTAAGTGCTGAAACTCAGTTAAAAAATGAATTTTCGCACTTAAAAGAATTGCTTGATCAAGGAATCCCTATAGTTCTTTTTGATCGCGTAACACCAGATATAGATTGCGACAAGGTAGTTTTAAATGATATGGAGATAGCCTATGAGGCTGTCAGTCATTTTATTAATACAGGTTCAAGAAAAATTGCGCTTGTGACAACAGAAAAATTTTTTAATGTCAGTGAAAGTAGGCAAAAGGGTTATTTAGATGCTTTGTTAGCTAATGGTATTAAAGTAAATGAAGAATTGATTTTAACTTTACCACATGACAATGAAAATGATATATCCATAACAACCTTTTTTCAAAATAATAAGGTAGATGCAGTTTTATGTGTTAATGAAATATTTGCTATTCAGTGTTTAAGTATAATTCAAGAATTAGGTTTTAATGTACCTAACGATATTTCAGTAATTGGTTTCACCGATGGAATATTGTCAAGATTTTCTGTGCCTAGATTAAGTACAGTAGCGCAACATGGAGAAAAAATGGGAGAACAAGCTGCCCAAATGCTTATTAATAGAATGGAATCTGTGAGTGAAGAAGAAGAACCTTTTAAAACAGAAGTAATAAATGCTACTTTAATTAAGCGTGGTTCTACAATCAATTAATACTTTTGTGACTATGAAAAAAGCAGGATTTATTTTTGATTTGGACGGTGTTATTGTAGATACGGCAAAATATCATTATTTGGCATGGAGAAAATTAGCCAATGAATTAGGTTTTGAGTTTACAAAAGAGCAAAATGAACTTTTTAAAGGGGTAAGCAGAAAAAAGTGCTTAGAAATTCTTTTAGAGATTGGTGGAATAAAGGCTACTCAAGAACAGTTTAATGCTTGGATGATCGAGAAAAATGAGGATTATTTGGCTTATATAGATCAAATGGATGCTCGTGAAATACTGCCAGATGTAATTAGAGTACTTAAGTTTTTAAAAGAAAGAGAAATTCCTATAGCTCTTGGATCTGCCAGTAAAAATGCTAAACCTATATTAGAGAAAGTTAATTTGTTGCCTTATTTTGATAGTATTGTTGATGGGAATAATGTTACCAAAGCAAAACCTGATCCAGAAGTATTTTTAATAGCTGCAAAAAATTTGGGGGTAGAACCAAATATGTGCGTGGTTTTTGAAGATGCCGTTGCGGGGATACAAGCAGCAAATAGTGCTAGCATGGTAAGTATAGCAATCGGTGATTCAGAAATACTAAATGAGGCTGATTATAATTTTAAAGATTTCACAGAAATGAGTGATAGTTTCTTAGAATCACTCTTAAATCAAAAATAAATAAGGTTATTTCCTTACAATTCATTTATTTTAATTCCATTTCAACCATTAATAATGAATCAAGATTATATAAAAGCAGACAAGTGGTGCATTATCGAAGAAGGTTTCGATAAGGAAAATGTAAAATCATCTGAAAGTATTTTTAGTATTGGTAATGGGGCCATGGGGCAGCGTGCCAATTTTGAAGAAACCTATAGTGGTGAAACTTTTCAGGGAAGTTATATTGCTGGTGTTTATTATCCAGATAAAACCCGCGTAGGTTGGTGGAAAAATGGATACCCAGAGTATTTCGCAAAAGTATTAAACGCACCTAACTGGATAGGAATAAAAATTTATGTAAACGAAGTTGAGTTTGATCTTGCAACATGTAAAAAGGTGTCTAGCTTTAGACGTGAATTGAACATGAAAGAAGGTGTTTACACCAGAAGTTTTATAGCTGTAACTTCTAATAATGTTGAAATTGATGTTGTTGTTAAACGTTTTTTGAGCTTAGAAATAGATGAGGTAGGTGCAATTTCATATCAGATTAAAGTACTAAAAGCAGATGCAAAGATTACTTTTGAGCCCTATTTAGATGGTGGTATTACTAATGAGGATAGTAATTGGGACGATAAATTTTGGAACATTAAAGAGGTAACTGCATTAGATAATCGTGCTTATATTAAAGCGCATACAATGAAAACTAATTTTCAGACGTGTACGTTTATGCAGGCGTCAATGAACTATAATGGTAAAGAAATTTCGCCGAAGCCAACAGAAATATCCCAGTCATTAGTTTCAATGAAATTTGAACAAAATGTAATGGCTAATGAGGAGATTGTCTTAACCAAATTTGGAGGATATGTTGTTGAGCGAAATCATTCAAATGAGGTATTGGTAAATGTGGCCAATAGTCTATTAGATAAAGTTAATTCAATTGGTTTTGAAGGCTTGTTAAATAAGCAAATAGCGTCTTGGGCTTCTATTTGGGAAATGAGTGATATTGTTATTGAAGGCGATGTAAAAGCCCAACAAGGTATTCGATTTAATATTTTTCAATTAAATCAAACCTATTTAGGTACAGATTCCAGATTAAATATAGGCCCTAAAGGGTTTACGGGTGAAAAATATGGAGGTAGTACCTATTGGGATACAGAAGCGTATTGTATTCCTTTTTATATGGCTACCAAAGACGATAAGGTAGCTCGTAAATTGTTAAAGTACCGTTATAATCATTTAGAAAAGGCAATAGCAAATGCTAAAAAGCTGGGCTTTACTAATGGTGCCGCATTGTACCCAATGGTTACCATGAATGGCGAAGAATGTCATAATGAATGGGAAATAACATTTGAAGAAATTCATAGAAATGGGGCAATAGCTTTTGCGATACACAATTACTACAGGTATACAGGTGATTATAGCTACATTCCAGAAATGGGGTTAGAGGTACTTATAGGTATAGCAAGATTCTGGCATCAGCGGGTAAACTTCTCTGAGGAAAAAGGAAAGTATGTTATGCTGGGTGTAACTGGGCCTAATGAATATGAAAACAATGTTCATAATAACTGGTATACAAACTATTTGGCAAAATGGTGTATTAATTATACCTTATCTCAGTTGAATAAAGTAAAAAGTGGGTATGCAGATGATTACCATAGAATTATAGGAAAAACAAAACTGACTGATAGAGAGTGTGAAAAGTGGAAGATGGTCGCTGACGAAATGTATTTTCCATATTCAAAAAAATATGGAGTGTTCTTGCAACAAGACGGCTTTTTAGATAAAGATATGGTAAGAGTAGATGAATTGCCAAAAACAGAAAGACCTATTAATCAAAAATGGAGTTGGGACAGAATTTTGAGGTCTCCCTATATTAAGCAAGCTGATGTTTTACAAGGATTTTACTTTTTCGAGGAAGATTTTTCAATAGAAGACTTGGAAAAACATTTTGATTTTTATGAGCCTTTTACCGTTCACGAGTCTTCATTATCACCATGTGTACATAGTATACAGGCTGCTAAATTAGGAAGAATGGAACAAGCTTATAATTTCTATTTAAGAACCTCTAGGTTAGATTTAGATGATTATAATAAAGAGGTTGAAGAAGGTTTGCACATAACCTCAATGGCGGGCACTTGGATGAGTATTGTTGAAGGGTTTGGTGGTATGCGTGTTATAGATGATAAATTATCATTTAAACCTCAAATTCCAAATCAATGGTCAGCCTATTCTTTTAAAGTAAATTTTAGAGATAGAATCATAAAAGTTCATGTTACGTCAAACAAGGTAACCTTTCAATTAATTGGGTCAAAAGAAGTGTCAATTAGAGTAAATGGAAAAAAAGTAGAACTTTTCCCTGATGAACTGATATCAGTATAATGTAAGCGCCATTTTAGATAAAAAGTTTTAGAAATTGAATAGTATCTCATGAAAAGTAAAATTGTTATTTACCATGTATTTACCAGACTTTTTGGAAATACCAATACCAACAATAAGCCGTGGGGTACAATAGAGGAGAACGGGGTTGGCAAACTTGCCGATTTTTCTAAAAAAGCACTTACTGAAATTAAGAATTTGGGTATAACCCATATTTGGTATACAGGTATTCCGCATCATGCCGTAATAAATGATTATTCAGAAATTGGTATTTCTAATGACGACTCAGATGTTGTAAAGGGAAGGGCAGGATCACCTTATGCGGTTAAAGATTATTATAATATTAACCCAGATTTGGCGGTAAATCCTGCTAATAGGTTAAAAGAATTCAAATCTTTAATTAGCCGTACCCATACAGCGGGCATGAAGGTTATAATTGATATTGTTCCTAATCATGTGGCAAGAAGGTATGAAGGGAAAACCAATCCTAAAGGTGTTTCTGATTTTGGTTTTGGTGATGATACTTCAGTAGAATATGCAAAGGATAATAATTTTTATTACATTCCTGGGACACAATTTAAACATCCAGAATGGCGAGATGGTTATACACCTTTAGGTGGGGATACTCCAAATTTACCAGAATCGAAATTAATTGAAATACCTGCTAAATGGACCGGAAATGGTTCGCGAAGTCCCCAACCAGATATGAACGATTGGTACGAAACGGTTCGTATTAACTATGGAGTAAGACCAGATGGTGGTTTGGATTTTGATATGCTACCCAACGATTTTGGCGAGAAAGATTACCAAGAACATTTTAAGTATTGGAAAAAGAAAGTAGTGCCTAGTTCTTGGAGAAAATTTAGGGATATAGCTTTGTATTGGCTAGAAATGGGAGTAGACGGGTTTAGATACGATATGGCAGAAATGGTTCCTGTGGAATTTTGGAGTTATATGAATTCATCTATAAAAATGAAAAACCCTGATGCTTTTATTATGGCAGAGGTATATAATCCTGATCTATATAGAACGTATATCCACAAAGGAAAAATGGACTATTTATATGATAAGGTCGATTTTTATGACGGATTAAAACATATTATGAAAGGCTATGGTTGGACAGACCACTTACCAGTAGTACAAAACGGATTACAAGATATAGAGCACAATATGCTTCACTTCTTAGAAAACCATGATGAGCAACGAATAGCGAGTCCAGAGTTTGTAGGTAACGCGGATATTGGAAAACCGGCAATGGTAGTTTCTGCAACAATAAGTACTTCACCAACAATGATTTATTTTGGGCAAGAAGTAGGTGAGCCTGCAGCTGAAAACGCTGGTTTTGGAAGCCCTTCCAGAACTTCTATATTCGATTATATTGGGGTGCCACATCATCAAAGATGGATAAATAACAAAAAATTTGACGGTGGTCTGTTAAGTCCTAAAGAAGCATCATTAAGAGATTTTTACAAGCGTCTCTTAAATTTCACTAGTACAAGCAGTGCTTTAATGGGCGAATACCGAGAAATTCATTTTTATAATAAAGAAATTACCGAAGATTATAACCATAGAGTTTTATCTTATGTGCGTTGGTCTGAAAATCAGAAATTAATTGTCGTTACAAATTTTGATACCAACGTGCGGTTCTCTTTTGATTTAAAGTTGCCTGTAGATTTAATGAAGCTTTGGCGCCTAACAAGTGGTAATTATACCTTGAAAGATGCACTTTATGGTCATGAAAATTCATTGAGAATTGAAAATGGGGAAGGTCATATTGCTATAGAATTAAATCCCTTAGAATCTTTTATTTTTGAATTATAATTTTAGAAAATATGTGTAGTAGAATTACTGTATTACTTATCTGTTTAGCATTAGTATCTTGTAATATGAATAAACCTTTAGTTATTGGTCATAGAGGTGCCATGGGGCATGAAACTGAAAATACATTACCATCCATTCAGAAAGCAATGGATTTAGGTGTTGATATGATAGAGATAGATGTCTTTAAAATTAAAAGCGGCGAAATAGTTGTTTTTCATGATGATACGGTAGACAGGTTAACCAATGGTCCAGGTAGTATTGAAGGATACAATATTTTCGAATTAAAAAAATTGATAGTAAATGGTGGCCACGAAATACCAATGCTTCAAGATGTGTTGAAACTTATAGATAATAAAGTGGCATTAAATATTGAGTTGAAAGGAGTGAATACAGCAGATAAGGTCAATTTCATAATGAATTATTATATTGAAAAAAAGAATTGGTCGCCAGAGAATTTTATTATCTCTAGTTTTAATTGGGATGAATTAAAAGCAATGCGTCAGTTTAACCCAAATGTAGCAATTGCAGTACTAACAGAAGAAAACCCTTTAGATGCCATACCAGTGGCAAAGGAACTTAACGCCATAGCTATTAATCCGTATTATAAAGAGCTAGATTTGGATATAGCAAATCAAATACATGATGCAGGATTTAAAATTTATACTTGGACAGTTAATGAGCCAGAAGATATTAATGCTATGAAAAGAATAGCTGTTGACGGTATAATTACTAATTTTCCAGAACGTGTAAATTAATGTATGATGTTCTTGTAATTGGTGGTGGTGCAGCTGGTTTTTACGCCGCAATTCATATTGCTGAGTCCAGACCAAATACGAAGATTGCCATTTTGGAACGTGGCAAAGATGTACTTACCAAAGTAAAAGTTTCTGGTGGTGGACGATGTAACGTTACACACGCTGAATTTAACCCTAACGATTTAAGTAAGAACTATCCAAGAGGGGAAAAGGAGCTAATAGGTCCGTTTCATACCTATGCTAGTGGAGATACCGTAGGTTTTTTTGAGGACCGTGGTGTTCCTTTAAAAATAGAAGAAGACGGGAGAATGTTTCCGGTCAGTGACTCTTCACAGACTATTATTGATTGTTTCGTTTCCGAAACGGAACGTTTAGGTATTCAAGTAAAAACCCTTTGTTCAGTAAGTGGTATTGAAAGCAAACAAGTAAATGGTGAAAGCATTTGGAATCTAAAAGTAGGCGAAAGCATCCTTGAAACAAGAAAGTTAATTTTAGCTACCGGAAGCAACCCAAAAATGTGGACTTATATTAAAGCTTTAGGGCATACAATTGTTCCACCGGTTCCTTCGCTCTTTACTTTTAATATAAAAGACGAACGCATATCTGAAATACCTGGTGTTTCTACATACGCAGAGGTAACTGTTTTGCCAAAAAAGAATTTTGGTAAAAGAACGGCAAAAACTAAACAAGATGTATCTAATTTAATTTCAGACGGACCTTTATTAATAACACATTGGGGCATGAGTGGGCCGGCTATATTAAAGTTATCAGCGTGGGGAGCAAGAGTTTTAGAGCACTTTAATTATCAATTTAAGATCCAGGTAAATTGGGTGCCTGATTATCATCAAAACGGATTATTGGAGCTATTCTTAAAAGTAAAACAGGTAGAAAAGAAAACCATTTTAAGAACTAAAGTATTAGATATACCAAAACGTTTATGGGCAAATTTGATAAGTGCTGCTCATATTGCTGATTCTACAACATGGCCAGAAGTTTCTAAACATCAACTACAATCATTAGCAGAACAATTAACGGCAGGTGTTTATCAAGTAAACGGTAAAAGTACTTTTAAGGAAGAATTTGTAACCGCAGGTGGGGTAGATTTAAAGGAGATAAACTTTAAAAATTATCAAAGTAAAATCTTACCCGGTTTATTTTTTGCAGGTGAAATAGTAAATATTGATGCGATTACGGGCGGATTTAATTTTCAAAATGCTTGGACAAGTGGGTATTTGGCAGCACAAGGTGTCGTAGAAGAATTGAATAGTAGCGAAACATTAAAATGAAAACGTATATCGCATTTTTAAGAGGAATTAATGTTAGTGGGAAAAAGAAAATACCCATGGCTGAATTAAGAGAATTGTGCGAAAGTGTGAAGCTAAAGGATGTTAAAACCTATATTCAAAGTGGTAATATTATTTTCAAAAGTAATAGGACCAATACCACCGAATTAGAAAAGCTTATTGAAAAAGCTATTTTAAACAATTTTGGATTTGAAGTGCTGGTACTAATTAAGACAGTAGAACAATTAAATAAAATTATTTCCATTAACCCATTTAATTTAGAAGCAGATATTTTAGATAATAAAATTTACTTTGTTCTATTAAATAGCGAGCCACAGATTGAATTTTTAGAAAGTTTTAAAAATGAAGAATTTAAGAATGAAGAATTTTTCTATAATGAAAACTGTATTTATTTAAAATGTAATGTGGGATATGGTAAAGCTAAATTGAATAATAATTTAATTGAGCGAAAATTAAAGCTTTTGGCAACTACTAGAAATTATAGAACTATGAATACTTTAATTGATTTAAGTAAAGCTTAATATTTTTTATATAAAATTAATTCATCTCCCAAATTTTATAATTCAAAACTGTAGCAAAACATAACCAAAGTAGGTATGGAATTAAAAGTATAGCAGCTACTTTACTAACAACCTTAAACCATTTAATTGTTAGTATTAAAACTACTATTAGCGCTAAAATCACCAAAAGTGCTAAAAAAGGTTGTTTTAATCCAAAGAAAGTAATACTCCACAATCCATTCAATAACAATTGAAAACAAAAATGGTAGAGTCCTGTTTTAACCCATTTATGATGAAAACCTTTAGCCCATACCCAACCTGCAGAAATTCCCATTAGAATATACATTGTAGTCCAAACGGGAGCAAAAATCCAGTTAGGAGGGTTAAAACTTGGCTTATTCAAAGTTAGGTACCAATCATTGACAGAACTTTGAGTTACAATACTGCTTAGAAACCCAATGGTACTACAGATTAGAATACCTAGAAAGACATAGATTAGTTTTTTTTTCAATTACAATGTGTTTAGCTCTAAAATAAGGAATTATTTTAATTGACAACCCTAAAAACTATCTTTGCACAAATTGCGGCTTTAATGACAGAAAAAGATTTTATTCTAAATTCCAATACAACTCTAATTGACGAAGGAGTAGTTTCGTACACTTCGCCAAGTAATATTGCTTTAGTGAAGTATTGGGGTAAGCGAGAAAATCAAATACCAGCTAACCCTTCCATTAGCTTTACATTGGCTGCTTGCGCTACTACAACCAAGGTATTTTATAAGAAAAGAGAAAATAAGAATAAAGATTTCTCTTTTGACTTGATGTTTGAAGGAGAGGTGAAGGAAGATTTCAAACCAAAAATTAATACATTTCTAAAAAGAATTGAGGTCTATTTGCCGTTTTTAAAAAAATATCATTTTAAAATAAATACATCTAACACATTTCCTCATAGTAGTGGTATTGCTTCTTCGGCAAGTGGAATGTCTGCGTTAGCACTATGTTTTATGGAAATGGAAAAATCATTTCATAATAATATGTCAGCAGAGTATTTTAATAGAAAAGTATCTTTTTTATCACGGCTAGGCTCTGGTAGTGCATGTAGAAGTATAGAGGGCACTTTAGTGCAATGGGGAGAAACACCATCAATTGATGGGAGTTCCAATCTTTACGGTATTAAATATCCTTATAAAGTTCACGCTGTGTTTAACAATTTTCATGATACTATTTTATTGGTAGATAAAGGTGAAAAACAAGTAAGTAGTACCGTTGGACATGAGTTAATGCATGGACACCCATTTGCGGAGCAAAGATTTGACCAAGCTCATTCAAATTTAGCAAGGTTGAAAACTATTTTAAAAGAAGGAAATTTAGCACAGTTTATTGAAATTGTAGAAAGCGAAGCACTTACGTTACATGCAATGATGATGACAAGCAATCCATATTTTATATTAATGAAGCCAAATACGCTTTCTATAATTAATGAAATTTGGAAATTTAGAGAGGAATCTAAAACGCATGTATGTTTTACATTAGATGCAGGTGCAAATGTTCATGTGTTGTATCCAGAGGGTGAAAAGGATATTGTTTTTCCATTTATTAAAGAGAAATTGGTTCCTTATTGTCAAAATGGACAGTATATTTGCGACCGAATTGGTCTGGGTGCTAAGAAGTTGTAGAATGTTGAAGTACGATTGTGCCCATTATTGCGTTTGTTATTAAGCGTATGGCCTATTTTGTTAAACAAGTAATGGTATAACGCTTAACTTTGATTATATTTATAAGTAACATTTGATAATTGCCCACCTTTAAAAAAATGAAAGGACCACTATTTTATTCTAAAATTCTTCTCTTTGGAGAATATGGTATCATTAAAGATTCTAAAGGATTGTCGATACCGTATAATTTCTATAAAGGAGCATTAAAATCTGACGCTAATCCTTCGAAAGAAGCAATAAAGTCTAATGAAAGTTTAGAAGCTTTTACTCATTACTTAGAGCATCTATCTTTAAAAGATTCCAAATTAGTTTCTTTCGATTTAGAATTGTTAAAAGCTGATGTAGCTGCAGGTATGTATTTTGATAGTTCTATTCCTCAAGGTTATGGTGTTGGCAGCAGTGGGGCATTGGTAGCTGCTATTTATGATAAGTATGCTAACGATAAAATTACAGTTCTAGAGAATTTAACAAGAGAGAAACTGTTAAAGTTAAAGACAATTTTTGGTAAAATGGAGTCTTTTTTTCATGGCAAATCATCTGGTCTAGATCCATTAAATAGTTATTTAAGTTTACCTATTCTAATCAATTCTAAAGACAATATTGAGTCAACAAGTATTCCATCGCAAAATGCAGAAGGTAAAGGTGCTGTATTTTTATTAGATAGTGGTATAATTGGAGAAACTGCACCTATGGTTCAGATTTTCATGGAACAGATGAAGAATGATGGTTTTAGAAAAATGCTTAAAAACCAATTTATTAAACATACTGATGCTTGTGTAGAGGATTTTGTAAACGGCAACATACAATCTTTGTTTGGTAATTTAAAACAGCTGTCTCATGTTGTTTTAGATAATTTTAAGCCAATGATACCCGCAAAATTCCATGACTTATGGAAAAAGGGAATAGATTCTAATGAATATTACTTAAAACTTTGTGGATCCGGTGGTGGCGGGTATATTTTAGGTTTTACAGAGGACTTCGAAAAGGCAAAAACTGCACTAAAAGACTACAAGCTTGAAGTAGTTTATAACTTTTAGTACTATTCTAAAATGCTTAATAGAAAAAATAAACTCTTACTATTAAAGGTTTTGAGTCTTTTTTCAGTGGTAAGGGGATATAATATTCTTGTTATAGCGCTTGCTCAATACTTAGCATCTATTTATATTTTAGCGCCAAATTTACCATTACATAAGGTAGTATTTGATGTTAACCTATTTGTTATCGTAGTTGCTTCTGCTATGGTTATTGCCGCAGGTTATATTATTAATAATTTCTACGATGCAGAAAAGGATCTAATAAATAAGCCCCGAAAAAGTATGTTAGATCGTTTAGTGAGTCAGCGATTTAAGCTAACGACTTACTTTGTACTTAATTTTTTTGCTGTAATAGCTACAAGCTATGTATCATTTAAGGCCGTTTTCTTTTTCTCATCATACATATTTGGTATTTGGATCTATTCGCATAAATTAAAAAGAATTCCGTTTTTAGGGAATATTATTTCCGCGACATTGGCAATTACACCCTTTTTCGTCGTTTTTGTTTATTATAAAAATTTTCAATCGGTCATATTTGTTCATGCTGTTTTCTTGTTCCTTTTAATTTTAGCAAGAGAAATGATAAAAGATTTAGAAAACCTTTCGGGAGATATTGCTCAGAACTATAGAACTATACCAATACTATATGGCGCAAGGACTTCTAAAATTATTATTTCATTATTGATTTTATTATCGCTTTTACCTTCATTTCTTCTAATGTTTAAGTTTAATGTGGGTTATATGGACTTTTACTTTGGTATTTGTGTATTATTATTGATACTATTTGTGTTTCTACTTTTAAAGGCAAAAACCAAAAAAGCCTATGTTTGGCTGCATAATATTCTAAAGTTGATTATTGTAGCAGGTGTTTTTAGTATTCTTCTTATAGACGTACATCTAGTTTTAAACAGAATACTGTAGAAATAAGTAATATAGTTAAGATAACTATTTGAACGGCAATGCAATTTCCTACCTTTGTGCAAAATTGGTACAGTTATGAGTAGGGACGATTCTAGTAGAGAAAAAAATGCTTCAGGCAGACAAGGTGGTAATTTCAAAAAGAAGAGCTATGCACGTGGCAATGCACCTATTAAAAAAAGTGTAACTCCAAGTAAGCCATCAGACCCTAATTCTATTCGACTAAATAAATATGTAGCCAACTCTGGTGTGTGTTCACGTAGAGATGCTGATATATATATTGCAGCTGGTAATGTAACCGTAAATGGAAAACCTATTATAGAAATGGGGTATAAGGTGAAGTTAACAGATGAGGTTAAATTCGATGGTCAATTATTGAATCCGGTAAAAAGAGAATACGTATTACTTAATAAACCTAAAGACTTTGTTACTACCATACGCGATGAACGAGGAAAAAGACATGTATCTGGGTTAATATCAAGTGCTTCTAAGTCAAAATTACTACCCGTAGATAAATTGGAAAAGGATCATACAGGTTTACTTTTGTTTACGAATGATGGTAATATGACAAAGACTCTAAAAAGTCCAATAAACGGTATGCGTAAAATCTTTCACCTTGTATTAGAACAAGAATTACGAAGTGCCGATCTAAAGAAAATTCAAGAAGGAGTGGTTGTTGATGAAAAGGTGGTGAGAGTTCAAGATATAAGTTATATAAACGATGCCCCTAAGCGAGAAGTAGGTATTGAAATTTATAGTTCTAGGAATAAAATTGTAGAACGTCTTTTTGAAACATTAGGTTATAAGGTTCAAAAATTGGATAGGGTAGTATACGGAGGTCTAACTAAAAAAGACTTACCAAGAGGGCACTGGCGTTATTTAACAAGCCAAGAGGTTATTAATCTTAAAATGATTAAATAATACATGTACTTGTTTATAACAAAATACATTAGGCTATATGAAGCTTTTTCAATGTACAAATTGTAAGAATACTGTTGTTTTTGAGAACAATTCGTGTGTAAATTGTGGACATTTATTAGGCTACTCTTCTTATTACAGTAAAATTGTTTCATTAAATAGTACTATGTCTAAATGGCAATTGCCAGAATTAGAAAACAAAACCTATGTCTACTGTAAAAATCACCAATATAATGTCTGCAATTGGCTAGTAGATGTTTCTAGAGAATCAGAATTTTGTTTGGCATGTTCTTTAAATAGGACCATACCTGATATTTTAGATGATGATCATTTAGAAAAGTGGAAACATATAGAAATTGCTAAACATCGTTTAGTTTATCAGTTATTACGTTTTAGATTACCTGTGGTAAGTAAAATGAATAATGATGAAAATGGGTTATGTTTTGATTTTTTGGCAAAGGAAGATTTATTCGAAGAATTTAAGGACGTAAAAACTGGTCATGCCAATGGTGTAATTACCCTTTTAATTTCAGAAGCAGACCCAGTAGTGCGTGAACAGATTAAGAAACAAATGTCTGAACGTTATAGAACTTTACTTGGTCATTTTAGACATGAGGTAGGGCATTACTATTGGGACAGGCTTATACGAGACAATTCAGACCTACTAATCAATTTTAGAAATGTATTTGGTAATGAATCTTTGTCTTATAGTGATGCATTGACTAATTACTATAACAATGGTCCACAAGCGCACTGGCAGCAAAGTTTTATTAGCAGGTATGCTTCATCTCACCCATGGGAAGACTGGGCAGAAACATGGTCGCATTATTTACATTTAACGGATGTTTTAGAAACTGCATATAATTTTGGATTAAAATCTAGTCCCAAAATTACCGCAAAGAAAAACCTAAAAATGAATGCTAGTTTTGACCCATATTTGGAAACTAGTTTTAAAAAAGTACTGGATACTGGTATTCCATTACTTTTCGCATTAAATAGTATGAATCGTTCTATGGGAGAAGATGATCCCTATCCATTTATTATTTCTGAGCCAGTTAAGAAAAAGCTAGAATTCATTCATAATTTGTTAAAAGGTATTTAATCCCTACTAAACCCTTCGCCAAATCGGTAGGTTGCTATAATACCGTGAGTATTTCCTAAAGGAGAATCGTTCATGGCAACATTATAACTATAAATAGCTCTAATATTTTTGAATAAATAGACTCCAGCTAAAAGGTTTATAGAAGAATTAGTTCTGTAACCAGTACCAAGTTCAAATCTATTTCTAAAACTTACAGCTACATTCATATCCACTTGAAAAGGAGCTCCATTTTCATATTTAAGTAGCAGATTGGGTTTAATCATTAGTTCTTCGAATTTATTAGAGAAAAACCGATAACCTAAATAGCCATAATAGGGAATATTAATATCAACGTTGTCATCAGACACAAGCATGTCTCCAATAACATTAGGTGTAGAAACACCTACATAAACATTTGCCAAGTTTAACAGAAACCCAAGTCCAATAGTGGGTATGGTTGCATTTATATTCATGGCAAAATTAGGGTCGTCCATAATGCCAAGTTCCAATAGATTGTCCTGAAATTGTTGTATGCCAGGAGATATAGAAAAGGACAATGAATTAGGAGTGTAAATTTGCCAATAAGGTCTGTTGCTTTTAGTGTCGAAAAAGATTTTATAAGAATATGTGGCAAAAGCACTCGTTGAGGTGGTAACCCCAATTTCATCTCGAATGAAACCAGCACCTAAACCAATTTTACCTCTGTTTAATGGAGTATGGAAACTAAGTGCAAAACTTTTAGGACTACCTTCAAACTGGTTAAAAGTACCGGTATTACTAATCCCAATTTCTGCACTAGGAGCAAGACCTGCAAAGGCTGAATTCACTAAATAAGGATTGTAATTGTACTCAGAAAATGTTGGAGTTTGCTGTGCTATTGCATTATTAGTTATTGCCACAAGAACCAATGCTATTAAGGCGATGTTTTTATATAAATTCTGCATGTTGTTATCGCTTTAAAACAAGGTAACCTTGTGTTTTTCTTAAAATGGTTTGGCCTTCTATTTGGATATTGAAAAAGTAAGTTCCAGATGGCAATTGATCTGCACCTACTTTGGTACGCCTATTAGCAGTGCCCGAGAATACGTTTAATGCATTATCATAGTTTTCCACCTGAAAGACCATATCTCCCCATCGGTTATAAATGCTCACCACATTTTCTGGGTAATAGTCAATATTTTCAATATGCCAATACTCGTTTATACCATCTCCGTCGGGTGAGAATCCATATTTGGTTTCATCTTCAGGAATCATAGTTGTAAATGACTGCGCTATGCAAGAAATAGCATCACCTGCACTATTGTAAGGTGTTATGGTTATATAAATTTCAGTATCAAAAGGGAATTCCTGATTATGGCTATATTCGGTCGCATTACCCATATCTAAACTATTAAGTATATCGGTTGCGCCTAAGGCAGAACCTATTGAAATACGGTAACCGTCGGTTTTATCAACTTCTTGCCAAGATATGGTACTTTCTAAAGCAACATCAGTTTCACCATTTGCCGGACTCGTTAATTCCGAACAATTAGGTGCAATAACTTCGGTAGTGAAGCTTTCAGAACTACACCCTACAGCATCTCCAGAAGTATTGTAAGGAGTTATTTTTACAAATAGCAACGTTTCTGAAGGTAAGTTCTCATTTAGTATATAACTGGTTAAAGATGCAACATCTTCATTGTTTACAATGTCGTTTCCATCCGAAGTTGTTCCAATAGAAATACGGTAACCATCAGCATCTTCAGCAGCGTTCCATTCAATATCTGTAGCAACAGAAACTGCATTCCCATTTTGTAAAGAAGAAATTAGATTTGTACAAGACGGTAAAGGCCTTATTGTAAAATTTTCGGAAGCACAACCAACAGCATCACCAACCTCGTTAAAAGGAGTAATGTTAACAGTTACATTTTCGCCTTCGTTAAATGGATAAGGGAAAGAATAGCTATTACCTATAACTTCTAGGTCTGTTACATTATTTGCTGTACTATTATCTGCAGTAATGGTTAATTTGTATCCATCTGCATCGGTAATTGTGTCCCATGTTATGTCGTTTACTTCTGCTAATACAGCTCCGTCCACAGGCGCAATCAATGTTGTACAATTTGGGATGGATTTAATTGTGAAACTTTCCGCAGTACAACCAATGGCATCCCCAGCATTATTATACGGAGTTATGTTAACCGTTACTGTTTCTCCTTGTTCAAAATCATTTGAAAAATTATAGGAATTTCCAGAGGTAATATTTAGATTGGTTACGTTATTTGCTGTACTGCTACTGCCGGTAATGGTAAGTCTGTAGCCTTGGGCATCACTTATTTCTGTCCATTCTATTCCTGTATTTACAGCTACACCTATAGATCCGTTAAGAGGAGCAATTAAATTTGTGCATGAAGGAACGGCCTCAATAGTAAAACTTTCTGTTGCGCAACCAATTGAATTACCAGATTCATTAAAGGGAGTTATAGTGACAGAAACTGTCTCGCCTTGGGTAAAACCTGAACTAAAATTATACGAGATATCTGTTGTCTGAAAATTGTTCAGGTTATTTATAGTACTTCTGCTTGCTGTTACTGTTATAGAATAACCAACGGCATTGGTTACCGCATTCCATGAAATAGAGGTATTTGTACTTACTTCTGTATCACCATTATTTGGAGCGTTTAAACTAGTGCAAGCAGGTACTGGCTTTATCGTAAAACTTTCTACCGTACACCCAATGGCATCACCTTGGGTATTAAAAGGAACAATTAAAACAGAAACCGTTTCGCCCTGTTCAAAATCAGTTAAAAAATCATAAGATGTACCTGAGGTTATTTCTAATTCATTCAAATTATTTGCGGTACTTTCACTTCCAGTAACCGTTAATTTATACCCTTCTGCACCAGCAACTGCATTCCATTCAATATCGCTATTAATAGCAATATCAGTTGTGTTGTTAGCGGGTGAAATAAGTGTAGTACATAAGGGTACAGGTGGCGGTACTATTGTAAAACTTTCCGACGTACAACCAGTAGCATCACCATTTGTATTGTAAGGAATTATAGTTACCGTAACAGTTTCACCTTGCGTAAAATCATTTGCAAAATCAAAGGAGGTGCCCGTGGTCACTTCAAAATTGGTCATATTATTAGCTGTACTGTTACCTCCTATGACAGTTACTTTATAGCCGTCGGCATCAGTAACGGCACTCCATTCAATAGAGGTGTCTACAGCAATATCAGTTGCATTATTTGCAGGGCTAATTAATGTTGAGCATTCTGGTGGTCCTGCGGTTTCAAAAGTATTTTCTGTACAACCTGTTGCATCTCCATTGGTATTATAAGCAATAATAGAAATATAAATAGTCTCATTTTCTGGTAAGTCGTTTACGAAGTCGAATGTAGTTACATCACCAAGGTCATCGCTGAAAATGTCCGTTCCTCCGGACGTTGTCCCTGCTGTAAGACGATACCCGTCTGCAGACCCAGAGCCATTCCAGCTTAAGTTGGTATCAATTGCAATTTGAGTAGAGCCATTTGCCGGTGAGGTTAAAACTGCACATGAAGGCGGACTAGTAGAATCTCCCGTTGTAAAGTTTTCTTCTGTACAACCTGTTGCATCGCCCTCGTTGTTATAGGGAATTATAGTGACATAATATGTTCTGCCCTCAAGTAAGTCGTTTGGAATGTCATAGGATGTTAAAGTTTCAACTACAACATTATTTACAATTTCATTTCCACCTTCCGTTGTGCCTACTATTACTATATATCCTAAAGCTTCAGGTATTGCTGTCCAACTTAAATGAGTATCAATAGACACTCCAGTTTCTTGGTGTGCCGGACTAGTTAAACTGGTGCAAGTTGGTGGTACAGGAATAATTTCGGTATGAAAACTTTCTTCTGTACAGCTAAATGCATCGCCTTGGTCATTGTAAGGAGTTATAGTAATAAAAATATCGCTATTCTCAGGAAGGTCAGTTACTAAGTCAAACGAGGTAACATTTTCTACATCTTCATTATTTAGAATATCATTGCTTCCGGTGGTTGTCCCAATAGTTAATCTGTACCCATCTGCATTCGAAATAGCGTTCCAGCTTAAATCTGTTGCAACCGAAACATCACTGTCGCCATTTGCAGGTGAAATTAATGATGTGCATTCAGGTATAGTTGGTAAGGTGTTTGAAAGACTAAAACTCTCTTCGGTACAAACACCGGGATTACCTTCATCATTAAAAGGAATAATAGTTACATAAACGGTATCACCAGTATTAAAATCTGAAGCAAATTCATAAGTTGTTTCGTTGGTGATAGTTTCATTGTTCACAACATCATTTCCTCCTGGTGATGTTCCGACGGTTAAAAAATAACCTTGGGCAAATTGTGCGGCATCCCAAGTAAGGTTAGTATTGACAGGAACATTTGTATCTCCATTTATAGGTGAGGATAGTTGCGTACATACGGGAATTGGGCAATCACGAACATCTAGGTCAAACGTCCAGCCATAATTGTCTATCATAGATTGTCTTTCCTCAACAGCATCACAATAAGGTAATCCTTGGGCGCCTAAAGTAATACCGCTAGTAACAGTTTGTTCTGACCATGCAATTAGTGTGGTGTCATAATTTTCTCTAGTAAGTGCAGTATTGTCTAACATATCGTTCATGTTCGTAACACCACTTACATCCCAATCTCCTAAGTATTGATCTAAAGATGTGGCATTATAGAAAGTTGAACGCATGGACACATTGCCTAAATTCCATAAATCCATTGTTTGATTGTATGCAGATGCTTCTCTAAACATATAGTTCATATTACTTACACCAGATACGCGCCAGTTATTTAAATTTTGATTGAAGGTAGTGGCATTACTAAACATTTCTTCCATAGTAGTTACTCCTCGTACATTCCAATCACTTATATCTTCATTAAATGCAGATGCTCCTTTAAACATATCTTCCATTGTAGTAACTGATGCAACATTCCAAGAGTTCATAGATTGGTTATAAGCACTTGCATCATTAAACATTGCTCTCATTGTGTTAACGAAAGAAACATCCCATTGGTCAATATTTTGATTAAAAGTCGCCGCTCCGCTAAACATCTCTTCCATAGTTAAAGCTTCGCCGGTATCCCAGTTAGTGATAGCTTCATTAAAAACTAAGGTGTTTTTAAACATAGCTTCAAAGGTGGTTACCACAGCCGTATCCCAATTATTTAAAGATTGGTTAAATACCGCCGCATCTTCAAACATAGATTCCATTAAAGTAACTGAGCTTACGTTCCAAGTATTTATTGGTTGATTAAATAATATAGCATCTTCAAACATACTACTCATATCAGCAACTGCACTTACGTCCCAATTGTTTAAGGGTTGGTTAAAGGAAGATGCTCCACGAAAAGTACTATTCATATTTACTACACTATTTACATCCCAATTATTTAAAGGTTGGTTAAATGCTATAGCATAATTAAACATGGATCGCATGGTAAGAACATTGGTCACATTCCAACTATCAATATTTTGATTGAATGCCGCAGCGCTACTGAACATTCCACTTGTATTCGTTACTGCAGTAACATTCCAATTATGTAATGGTTGGTTAAATGCGTTTGCAGAACTAAACATATTCGCCATATTGTTTACTTTAGATACGTTCCAACTATTAAGTGGAAGATTAAATAATCTTGCAGTATTGAACATACCACTCATATCTATTACATTACTAACATCCCACCCATCAATATCTTGATTGAAAGCTTCAGCATAGTAAAACATCTCTTTCATATCTTCAACTTTGTTAACATTCCAAGAGTTTAAGGGCTGATTAAAGAGTTCAGCTCTGGAGAACATACCTGACATGTTTGTAACATTTGTAACATCCCAACCATTAATATCTTGATTGAAAATATCGGTCTGCTCAAAGGTTCTAGACATATTCGTTACATTACTTGTATTCCAGTTGTTTAATGGCTGGTCAAATGCATCTGCTCCAAGAAACATAGCAGATATGGTAGTAACATTAGCAACATTCCAGCTGTTCAGTGGTTGGTTAAATGCTCTTGCACCTATAAAAACACCATACATATCGGTTACATTGCTAACATCCCAATTATCTATATTTCCATTAAATAAATAGCACGTACTAAACATATTGTACATACTTTCCACTTGTGAAAGATTTGGAATATCGGTTGCATTATACTCCATGTTCTCACAGCCGTAAAAAGCCATGTTCATAGATTGCCAAACTTGGGTACCTCATTAATCTATTGACAGTAACTTAATAGAATCCGTATTGGAGTAATAATGGCGTGAAGCGGGGAATGTTCCTATTATTGATACGGTATAAACGCCCGGAGTTAAATAGGTATGTGTAATTGTATTTGTAACATGGTTGTTGTATTGTCCATCTCCCCAATCAATAGAATAATCATAGGTAAGGTAATCAGGATAACCAGTATTAGCTTCTATTTTTAGCTGATTTGCTGCAGTGGTGCCACTTTCTAAAATAGTGGTATCATAGGTTAGTTTAAATGCGTCTGGACTATTTACCCAGCTATCAACAACTGTGAAAGTAATAGGGGAACAACCTACGGCATCTCCTTCATCATTAAAAGGAATAACTAGGACTGATACTTCATCGCCAGGGTTAAATTCATTGGTGAAATCGACGCCAACATTTGATGCTCCAAGTGTTTGGTTGTAAACTTCCACTGGTCCAGAACCATCATCTCTTGTTACTGTAACTTTATAACCTGTTGCGTTTGGCGCTGGAGCCCATCTAATATCGCTATTGGCAGGAACTTGGGTATCGCCATTTGCTGGCATGGTAATTTCGGTACATAATACATACGAACAGTTGACACTGTCACCAGAAATAGTCCACCCATGATTATCAATTAAGCTTTGGCGTTGGTTAAGAGCATCGCAATACTGTAGGTTGGTTGCGCCTAAGGTAATTCCAGAATTTACGCTTTGTGCCGACCATGCGGTTAAAATACTATCATAATTTTCTTGTGATATGCCACTATTCGATAGCATATTGGACATGTTGGTAGCTGAAGTTATATCCCAAGCTCCCAAACTTTGGTTAAACGCTGTAGCGCTATTAAAAGCACCATTGAAATTGGATACATTAGAAATGTCCCAATTATTTATAGGTTGGTTATATATAGGATTATTTGCAAAAATTGAGGAAATATTTGTTAGGCTAGAAGTTATCCAACTATTTAAAGGTTGATTAAAACCTTCGTTTTGTTGAAACATTTGTTGCATATTTCTAACATTACTAACATCCCAGTTGTTTAAAGGTTGATTAAATGCATCGGCATTATTGAACATTTGTTGCATTTGTGTCACTGAAGAAACAACCCAATCATTTAAGTTTTGATTAAAAATTTGATTGTTTGCAAACATTTGCGACATATCTGTAACAGCTGATACATCCCAATCGTTTAATGGTTGGTTAAAGACTCTTGCCGTTTCAAACATTTGCGACATATTTGTAACAGCGGAAACGTCCCAATTGTTTAATGGTTGATTAAAGTTAGGGGTGTCTGCAAACATTTGTGACATATCAGTTACTTTAGAAACATCCCAATTGTTCATGGGATAACTAATAGCAGATTCATGAAACATGCGTCTCATATTAGTAACATTCCCAACTTGCCAATTACTAATGTTTTGATTAAAATCATTTGTTCTAAAAAACATTAAATTCATGTCAGTTACTTGACTAACATTCCAATTGTTTAATGGCTGATTAAATCTTCTACAGGCAACGAACATACCGGACATATCAGTAACCAAACTAACATTCCAATTATTAATATTTTGATTGAAGTTAACGCAGGCATATAGCATCTCTTTCATATTTGTTACCGATGCTGTATTCCAATTATCTAAGGGTTGATTGAAAGAAGTATTTTTAAAGGTTTCGGACATATCAGTAATAGAATTTGTTGTCCAATTATCTAATGGTCTATTGAAAATGGTACAATCGGCAAAAATCCCTGAGATATCGGTAATAGTGCTAATGTTCCAAGTATTTAAAATACCGTTAAAAGATGTACTACCCCGAAACATATTTTTAAGCGTGGTAACTTGTGATAGGTCCGGAGCATTTATGGCGTCAAAATTCATGTTTTCGCAACCATAGAAAGCATTTTCCATAGTTTGCCACTGTATAGTTCCCCAATTTAAGATTTCTATAATTTTAAGTTTGTCATTAGCGTTTTCATCATTAAAATAAATAGATGGGAATGTACCGCTAATACTAATAGTTTGTGTTCCTGGAGTTGCATAGGTATGGGTGATATTTCCAGTCACTCCTGTGTCTGTGGTGCCATCTCCCCAATCTACGTCATAGTTGTACGTTATGTATGCTGGGTTTGTAGGTATGGTAACTTGATTGGCTGCAGAAGAACCAGTCTCAGTGGTAGTAGTATTCCAAATAGAAGTAAATGATTGGGAAAAAAGATTAACACTTAAGAACAAAAGTAAAGGGGTAATACTCTTTTTAAATATGGGCATGTTATAATTTTAAACGTACGTATGTTCATCAAATATGATGATGACTTGCATATGTTAAAATTATTTGTTGTGTATACTTAGTTTATATAGGCGTATGGGACTTATTTTGTTGAAGTAGTTGAATATATGTTTTTAATAAAATGCAATACAAATGCTCTATTAAAAGAATAAACAGGCTATTTTTTAATAGAGTTATTGGTAAAAACGTTTGTCCTACTTAGGTGATTGAGTGTTTATGAAGCGATATGATAGGTGTTTAATTTTTTGAATTTTATCTGTAAATAGTAATAGTTTAATCCTGGTTAAACTTTCTTCATTTTATCATTAATTTCCTTTAAACAAAGATTCCCTAAACTTCCCTCATGGGTATGGTGTATATCTCTTTTCGGAGTAAACGTACCTTCATTAATTTCTTGCCCCATTTTCTTGTAGGCATCTCTAAAAGGCATTCCGTTTTGTACTAATTCGTTCAACGTATCTACACTAAATAAATAATCGTATTTAGGGTCTTCTAAAATGTTTTCATTTACGCTAATTTCTTTTAGGCTAAAAGTCAAAATCTCTAAACATGCTTTCATATCTTGAATTGCAGGAACAATAATTTCCTTGACCAATTGTAAATCTCTATGGTAGCCACTTGGTAAATTATTAATGACCATGGTCAACTGGTTTGGAATTGATTGTAGCTTGTTACACTTACCGCGAACTAGTTCAAAAACATCAGGATTTTTCTTGTGCGGCATAATGCTGGAGCCTGTTGTCAACTCATCTGGGAATGAGATAAAGTCAAAATTTTGACTCATGTACAAACAAATATCCATAGCCATTTTAGATAAGGTTGCAGCAATACTCGCAATACCAAAGGCTGTTGCTTTTTCTGCTTTACCTCTACTCATTTGAGCAGCAACTACATTATACTTCATAGTTTCAAAACCCATTTCTTTAGTAGTGAAGCTACGGTCTATGGCAAAAGAACTACCATATCCTGCGGCACTGCCTAATGGATTTTGGTCGGCAACTTTATAGGCTGCTTCAATAAAATAAAGGTCATCAATTAAGCTTTCAGCATAAGCAGAAAACCATAATCCGAATGAAGAAGGCATGGCAATTTGTAAGTGCGTATACCCTGGTAACATGATATCTTTATGTTCCTGTGCTTTTACTAATAGAAGATTAAATAGCGATTTCGTCATCGATTTAATTTCTTCTAATTCATCTTTTAAATAGAGATGCATAGCTACTAAAACTTGATCGTTTCGAGAACGTGCGGTATGTATTTTTTTACCAGTATCACCTAAACTAAGAGTAAGCATGTATTCTATCTTAGAATGCATGTCTTCAAAAGAATTCTCTATAGAAAAAGTACCTTTTTCTATACGTGCCGCAATATTGTCCAACTCTTTTACAAGCTCAACTGTTTCTTTGGTAGATATTAATCCTATTTTACCTAACATTTTAGCATGTGCCTTAGATGCGATAACATCGTACTTTGCTAAATGCAGATCAAGTTCCCTATCATTGCCAACTGTAAAATGGTCAATCTTTTTATCAGTACTAAATCCTTTATCCCAGAGTTTCATAATTCAAGTGTCAAGTTCAAGTGTCAAGCTCTAGTATCAAGCTTAAAACATAATTGATTATTAATTTATAATTAGCCGCACGGTTAGTGCAGGAAGCCTTTTAATAGTTTAATATACAAATCTATGCCTTCTTCAATTTCATGTACATAGATAAATTCGTTAGCAGAGTGGGAGCGCGTGCTATCACCGGGGCCCAATTTTAACGATTGGCAGCTTAACGCCGCTTGGTCAGATAGGGTAGGTGATCCGTATGTTGTTCTACCCAGTGCAATACCAGATTGTACCAATGGGTGGTCTTTATCTATTTTAGATGAATTTAGGCGTAAAGATCGTTCCTTTAACTGGCATGGTGCCTCCTTTTTTAATAAATCTGCTATTTCTTTATTGCTGTAGGCATCATTTACGCGAACATCTACAACCAGATCTACCTGTGCCGGAACCACATTGTGTTGCGAGCCTGCGTTTATTTGGGTAACCGTCATTTTTACAGCTCCCAATGCTTCAGAAGTCTTTTCAAATGTGTAGTTCTTGAACCATTCTAACACTTTTATAGCATTATAAATGGAGTTATCATTGTTTGGATGCGCTGCGTGCGACGGAGTTCCTTTCACTACGGCATCAAAAACAACTAGTCCTTTTTCTGCGATTGCAAGTTGCATCAAGGTAGGTTCACCAACTATGGCCACATCAATAGGTGGTAGTTTAGGCAATAAACCACGTAAACTATTCTCACCGGCATTCTCCTCCTCGGCAGAAGCGACCATTAAAATGTTATGGTTGAGGTCTTTCGCATTATAATAGTTTACAAAGGTTGCCAAAAGAGAAACCAAAGGACCACCAGCATCATTACTTCCCAATCCAAATAACTTTCCGTCTTCAATATGAGGTAAATAAGGGTCTTTGGTGTATGCGGAATTTGGTTTTACCGTGTCGTGGTGCGAGTTTAATAGGAGGGTTGGTTTAGAATCATCCCAGAATTTGTTCTTTGCAATAATATTGTTGAGGTCGCGCTCCGTAGGTATGTTATATGTTGCCAACCAGGCTTGTATAGCATCTGCAGTCTTGTCTTCTTCCTTAGAAAAAGATTCTATCGAAATTAATTCTTTCAATAAATTGATTGCACTTTCCGTAAGTTCTGTTTGATTCATTCTATAGGGTTAACGTGGTAAAAAGTTCAGTGTTTTTATCTAGCATGGAAACATCACCTAAACATACTTTTGTAACACTATTGTTTAACGCATGAAAGCAATTATGAAGTTTTGGTAGCATGCCGTCAGCAATAATACCGTCAGATAAAAGCTCTTGATAGGTGTTCGAATTAATGTGTTTTACCACACTATTTTCATCCGTAATATCTCTTAAAACACCTTTTTTCTCAAAGCAATAATATAATGTTGTTTCGTATAAAGATGCCAAACCAATTGCAATTTCAGAGGCAATGGTATCTGCATTTGTGTTTAGTAATTGTCCGGCTCCATCATGTGATAAGGCACAGAAAATAGGGGTTAAGCCGGCAAATAAAAGCTTGGTCAGTAATTCAGAATTTACACCATCAATATCACCAACAAACCCGTAATCTATTTCTTTTACAGGGCGTTTATGTGCTTGTATACTATTGCCATCTGCACCACTTAAACCAATAGCATTTATGTTTTTTGCTTGTAGTTGCGCAACAATTTTCTTGTTAGCTAAACCGCCATATACCATAGTAATGATATCTACCGTTTCGGCATCGGTAATGCGCCTGCCATCTATCATTTTAGATTCAACACCTAATTTTGTAGCTAGTTGAGTGGCCAATTTTCCACCACCGTGAACTAATATTTTAAGTCCTTCTAGTGTTGAAAATGCAGTAAGAAAAATAGCTAATGCCTTTTCATCTTCAATGACGTTACCACCTATTTTTACAATGCTGAGTTTACTTTTCATTTTTAATAAATTTAAAAGAGAGAAACATAGCGACAATTAGCAATAGATTACTGGCTGGACCCATATATGTTTTCCAAGAAGCAGAACTATGGTCTATATTCACCATATTGGCTACAAATAGCATGAAGGCAAATAAAGCGATGCCTATATAAATCCATTTGTTAATTTTCATAACGTTCTAATATTTTCTTTAAAACCAATTGTGCGGCATAGGTTCTGTTGTTTGCTTGCTCAATTACCAAAGACTGATCGCTATCTAAAACCTCATCGGCTACGACTACATTTCTACGTACAGGCAAACAATGCATAAACTTAGCCTTGCCTAATTTTTTAAGGGTCATTTGCCAATTAATATCTTGAGATTTTATTTGACCGTAATCATTATAGCTGCTCCAGTTCTTGACGTACACAAAATCGGCATTTTCTAATGCTTTTTCTTGATCGTGCTCAATTTTCGAATCTTTAGTAATTTTCGGGTCAAGTTCATACCCTTTAGGATGTGTAATTATAAATTCGGCATTCTGCTTCTGCATCATCTGTACAAACGAATTAGCAACAGCATGTGGTAATGCTCTTGGGTGTGGAGCCCATGATAATACCACCTTTGGGTTATTCTTGAAATTATGTTCTTCCATGGTAATGGCATCAGTTAGTGCTTGTAATGGATGACCAACAGAACTTTCCATGTTTACAATGGGAACAGACGCATATTTTTTAAATCCGTTTAGCACTTCTTCCGCTTCATCTAATTCTTTATCTACCAACCCTGCAAAAGCACGAATAGCAATAATATCACAATATTGAGAAATTACCTGTGCCGCTTCTTTTATATGTTCAGATGTACCATGGTCCATAATAGTACCATCAGCATATTCTAAGGCCCAACCTTCACTGCCAAAGTTCATTACAATAACATCCATGCCTAAATTTATTGCTGCTTTTTGGGTGCTTAAACGAGTACGAAGAGAGTTATTGAAAAATAGGAGTCCAATAGTTTTATCACTACCTAAAGATTTAAATTTTTTAGGTTGTTTTTTTAGTGCAATGGCTTCTTTGACCCAAGTAGATAAAGAGTCGATATCATTTATTGAAAGGTAATTCATGATGCTTTTATTTTTGTAAAGGTGCTTTTGTTATTCATGGCATCGGTAATGAAATTATCATTTAAGCCATTGGTAATCCATGTTTCTATACCGGCTTTTTGGGCTATGGTTGCCGCATCTATTTTAGATTGCATACCACCAGTACCATGAGTAGATTTAGATTCGCCGATTTCTTTAAGTAATTCATTAAGGTCTGTTACCAATTCAATTGTTTTTGGTTTTGACGATGTTAATGATGACTTTGTATAAATACCGTCCGTATTTGTAGCTATAATTAAAATATCTGCGGACAATAGTGATGCTGTTAAACCAGCTAACTTGTCATTGTCTCCAAATTTAATTTCATCGGTTGCCACTGTATCATTTTCATTTATAATTGGGATGAAATTATTGGCGACCAATACGTTAATAGTATTTTTAATATTTACTCTAGTTTGTTCTTTTTCAAAATCTGAATAGGATAATAGGCATTGTGATGTAAACAGGCCCAGCTCTCGAAAATTTTCTTGAAAAATACGCATAAGGTGTGGTTGGCCTATAGCTGCTAATGCTTGTTTTACGTCAATTTCTTCACCATTATGTTCCAGTTTTACAAATTGTCTAGCCGCAGCAATTGCCCCAGAACTAACAATAATAAATTCGTATTTATCCTTTAAAGCAGCTATTTGTCTACCAATATCCTCAATTTTACCTCGCGAAATATGGTCGGTATCTTTTGTTAAGGTATTGGAACCTAATTTCAATAAAATTCTCTTTTTCAACATTCTAATATCGTTTTTGCTAGGTGTAATCTTATTTTTCCTAACTCCTAACTCCTAACTCCTAACTCCTAACTCCTAACTATCTTACTTGTCCATTTCCTTTTACATACCATTTATTGGTTACTAAATGTTGTAATCCAATAGGTCCGCGTTGGTGCAATTTATCAGTACTAATAGCTAGTTCTCCGCCAAGACCAAATTGGCCGCCATCTGTAAAGCGGGTAGAAGCGTTATGGTATACAGCTGCAGTATCTACATTTTGCATAAACAGGTCTGCTTCGTCTTCATCTTTTGTAATAATTGAAGCCGAATGTCCACCGCCATAGGTGTTAATATGGTGAATAGCTTCTTCTACATCTGGTACTTGACCTAAAACAATTTTATAATCTAAGAATTCTTCATGCCAAACAGATTCATTTTCTATTGGCGAAGTACCATCTAAACCAGCAAGTTTTGCATCAGTTAAAACTTCAACATTATACTTTTTTAAGGATTGAACTAATAGGTTTAGAAATTCCATTTTCCGTGGTAAATCTCTTGAGATAATAACTTTATCTACTGCATTACAAGCTGATATTTTTGTAGTCTTGGCATTAATAATGACATCTAAAGCCATTTGTAAATCGGCCTCATGAGAAACATATACAAAGTTATTTCCACGACCACTCACAATTACAGGACATTGGGCGTGTTGCTTTACAAAAGCAATTAATTTTTCGCCACCTCTAGGTACTATTAAATCTAACTTTTGTGTAGGTTTCTTTAGAAATTGCTGCGTTTCCTCTCTTGAATAATTCAAGTAAGTAATCCAATCTTCAGAGCATTCACAAGATTCTAGGGCTTTATGCCAAAGATTTACCAAAACCAGGTTAGAGTTTAAGGATTCTTTACCTCCTTTCAATAAAATTTTGTTTCCAGATTTAAAAGCTATTCCAGCAGCTTCAATAGTAACATCTGGTCTAGATTCATAGATAATCATTATAGTGCCAAACGGGGCAGTTTTATTGCTTATTTCTAGTCCATTATCATGTGTAAATTGAAAGCGTTCTACGTGTAAAGGATCGGGAAGTGCAGCTAATTTTTTTAAAGAAGAAACCATTTCGCCTACTTTATTTTTGTCCACCTTTAATCTATCAATCATGGCAATATCCCCCAACTCAAAAGAATTTAAATCTTTTTCGTTGGCAGACATTAGAATAGATTCTTCTTGTTTTACCAATTCTGCCATACGTTTTAATACGGCATTTCTTTTTTCTAGGCTAAGAGTTTTTGTCATGATAAGGCAGTCTTAAGAGCTATAAAAAACAGGTCTAAATCTTGTTTTGTAATATTTAATGCCGGTAAAATTCTAAGCACTGTTTTATCCTTGGCACCGCCGGTAAAAATAAAGTGCTCGTGAATTAATTTTTTGCGTAAATCGGCTACCTGAAAATCAAACTCCAACCCAAGCATTAATCCTTTACCTTTTACGCGTTTTACTTGCGGAATTTCTTTAGCCTTTTCAGTAAAGTAATTCCCAAGCTCTTCTGCATTTTTAACTAAATTATCTTTCTCTAAAACTTCAAGTACAGCTAACGTTGCAACACAGGCCAAGTGGTTTCCTCCAAATGTAGTGCCTAGCATACCAAATTTTGCTGCATATTTTTCGTGAATTAAAATACCGCCAACAGGAAAACCATTACCCATACCTTTTGCAATACTTATAATATCGGGTTGTATGTTATGGTGCTGAAATGCAAAAAATTTACCGCTTCTACCAAAGCCACACTGTACTTCATCAGCAATTAAAAGAACATTATTTTCTTTACATAGAACAGCTACTTCTTGGTAAAATTCGGTTGTTGGTTCATCTAAGCCACCCACTCCTTGTATAGACTCTATTATTACAGCACATACATTTTTTTTGGCTATTTCGTTTTTAAAACCAATTAGGTCATTAAGGGCTAGAAAATTTACTTTTTGCTGCTGATTAATAGGAGCATTTATAGAGGGGTTGTCTGTAGTAGCTACTGCAGCAGACGTACGCCCGTGAAATCCGTTATTAAAAGCAATAACCTTAGATTTTCCGGTAACAAACGAAGCCATTTTTAATGCATTCTCATTAGCTTCTGCACCAGAATTACATAGAAAAAGATTGTAATCTTGACAACCAGATAGTTTTCCAAGTTTTTCAGCTAATTCTTCTTGTAAAGGGTTTTGTACAGCATTGCTATAAAAACCAATTTTGTCTAATTGGTCTTTTAAGCGTTGCACATAATGTGGGTGAGAGTGACCAATTGAAATAACTGCATGGCCACCGTAGAAGTCTAAATAATTTTGACCTTTGTCATCTGTAACTACAATACCTTTTGCAGAAACGGGAGTAACATTATATAAAGGATAAACGTCGAATAATTTCATAATCCAAAAAATTCAAGTTCAAAAGAACTAATTAAAAAGTGTTATTTACTCGATAATCGAGATTTAAGTACTCCGACGCTACTGTCGAAATCTAAATTAAATTTATAATTCAATGCCTTATGGGCTTGCCATAAGGTTGTTTACTTTGTTTTAAATTCTGTAATCTTATCATAAGAGGCTATAATACCACGAATTAAAGATGAGCTTAGTCCTTGGTGCTCCATTTCATTAAGACCAGTAATGGTACAACCCATAGGAGTGGTAACCCTATCAATTTCTTCTTCTGGGTGGTTGCCAGATTCTATTAGTAAACTAGCAGCGCCACTACAGGTGTGCATGGCTAACTCCTGTGCCTCTTGTGCATCAAAACCTAATTGTATGGCACCTTGGGTAGTAGCACGAATTAAACGCATCCAAAAAGCAACTCCGCTTGCGCAAATAACCGTTGCAGCTTGCATTTGACTCTCAGGAATTTCCATAGAATGGCCCATTCTATTGAAAATGGCTTTTGCTAACTCAATACGTTTCTTACCCTTTTCATTACTACATATACAAGTCATAGACTTACCTACAGAAATAGCGGTATTAGGCATACTTCTTATAATGTAGTTATCCTTACCAATAACACCTTCTATTTTGTCTATTCCAAAACCGGTTATGGTTGAAATTATTACATGATTTTCGTTCAATAAATCTTTTACACTTTCTAAAATGGCAGCAAAATGAGTAGGTTGTACAGCAAATATTAAGATGTCTGAATTCTGAATTGCCAAACGGTTATCATTTGTTACCGTAACCTTATTGTGCTTTTCAAAATCTAGAATAGATTTTGTATTTCTTTTAGTTAGGTACATGGTAGTTGCACCATTACTTTTTAGAATTCCATTTGCAATAGAAAGTCCTAGATTACCTGCACCTATTATGGCTATTTTCATGTGTGTTTTCGTGTTTAATAATGAGTAAAAAGTATTCGGTTTATGTCGAATAAGCTTTAAAATTCATTACTTATAATTAGACTTTTTATTTTTATTTCATTTTCCCCGTCAATTATCAACTATCAACCAATTTTAGAATACTCCTGCTTTTAAATTCAGGCCTAAATCTTCTTCTAAGCCAAATATCAAATTCATATTCTGTACTGCTTGTCCCGATGCACCTTTTAATAGGTTGTCAATGGCTGAGGTAACCAGTAAAATGTCATCATGTTTATGCAAGTGAATGTGGCACTGATTGGTGTTGACAACTTGTTTTAAGTTGATGGGCTCTTCTGATATTTGTGTAAACACTGCGTTCTTATAAAACTCCTGATATATTTTTTGAGCATCTTCTAAACTACCATCAAATTTGGTATAGGAAGTTGCTAGAATTCCACGCGTAAAATTCCCTCTATTTGGCATAAACAGGAGGTTTCCAACATTTTTTTGTAAAGAATGTAAACTCTCGTTTATTTCACCTAAATGCTGATGCGTAAAGGGTTTGTACCAGCTTACATTGTTGTTTCGCCATGAAAAATGAGATGTAGCAGACGGACTAACACCTGCACCAGTACTACCGGTTACCGCATTTATATGCACTTCATTTTTTAGAAGATTTTCTTTTGCCAATGGTAATAAAGCTAATTGAATAGCGGTGGCAAAACAACCAGGGTTTGCAATATATTGAGCGTTTTCGATATCGTTTTTAAAAAGTTCAGGTAGTCCATAAACAAACTTTTTTCCTTCAAAATCAGCATCGGCATGCAGTCTAAAATCATTACTTAAATCTATAATTTTAGTATGGACTGAAAAATTATGTTCTTTTAAAAAAGCCGTAGAGTTGCCATGTCCTAAACTAAAAAAAACAACATCAATCTCTAGGTTTACATTTCCTGTAAATTCTAAATCGGTTACCCCTAGTAAATCTGGGTGAGCCGTAGTCACTTTTTTTCCTGCCCTAGTAGTGCTGAATACAAAATCAATTTCAGTTGCCGGATGATTCATTAAAATACGAATAAGTTCACCTCCTGTATAACCAGAACCGCCAATAATACCTGCTTTAATCATAATTATATTTTGTGTAATGAGTAATGAGTATCAAGTAATACGTATTAAGTGCGAAGTACTTGAACAACATTTTTAATTTTTCACTTAATACTTTGTACTCATTACTTCATACTATTTTTTCCTAACTCCTAACTCCTAACTCCTAACTCCTAACTCCTA